>WBZM01000319.1_pt1 | contig 72098 bp, 68 predicted proteins | sample 5204271 | NCBI WGS metagenome assembly WBZM01 (sample SAMN12344346, study PRJNA552823) | activated sludge metagenome | biome: Activated sludge suspended growth; feature: Nitrification reactor; material: Wastewater; isolation source: activated sludge from nitrification reactor of wastewater... | reverse complement strand
AAATAATAAAGTCATCAGAATTTATTTGCCTGTATTCTTTAAACACTGTTCCTGTTAAATCTGATAGCTGAATGTTATCAACATGATTTTTAATACTGATTCTTAAATTATCTGTTACAGGATTAGGGAATATTTTATATTGCTCTTTTATTATATTTTGTATTCCTATGGTTGGGTCATACCATAAAGCAACACCTAAGGGAAATTGGCTTGCGCTTCCCCACGCGAAAGCAGGGGCAAACGCATGATCATCAATCATCATATCAAAATAATGGCAACCAATGCAATTATTGATCGCAAAAAAGTAATCGTTATCCATCCTGGATACATTAAATATTCCTTGCTGAACAGGAAGATATGATGCATGAAAGAGTGATGTATCCCAACTTACAGTTATCGGATATTGATAATTAAAAGCATTTATATTTGCAGAATGCTCAGGATAGTATAAATAAGGTAAAGCGTATGTTTTTGTTGAGTCGCCAATATCATTGTACAGCCAAACATTAAATTTAGAGTAATCAAAAGGATAGGCTCCCTCACCAAGCGCACTATCAACCTGAATAGGGAAACCTCCTGTAGCAGAAGTATCATAAACCAGCCAAATAGTATCTTTAGCCCCCGTAACGTCTTCAAATGCAATATGAAATTTCCATTGGGGTTGGGCATTAAGCATGGAGGCTGTAAATAACCCAAAAGCAAATTTTATGAGTAACAGTTTTTTCATTATTCTATAATTTTGGAATAAAAATAAAATTTAAAACCCTGTAGTTGCCATAAGGCGAAATACTGTATCCATTTTTACTACAGTAAGTAAAATTGCCTGAGCATGCGGGTGCTGATACAGTACCGTTTACACGCAGTGCAGTAGAATCTTCAATATACTCGCATTGGGCAAATAGTAATTTGCCTGTTAGCATTAGAATAATAATAATTTTAATTTTTCTCATAATGTTTGTTGATTTAAAGTTAAATAAAATTTAATTTTATTAATCGCTTTTAACAATGACAGCATTGCTGCTGCTTTTATCGGTTAACACATTTAATAAGTACGTACCACTTTGTTGACTTGCCAAGGTGATAGTATTTATGCCGGCAGCCAAAATGGTTCTTAAAATTACCTGCCCGGTAATGGTACTAATTGTTACCGTTGCTTTTTCAATCACATTTATTTGTACATTTTCAGCAAAAGGATTTGGAAATACTTTTATGAGTGTGTTTGTATAATTATCATGTAAACCCGTAATAGGTTGGCTCCATTTAAAAATATAAGCATCATCAATACCTGATGAAATCAGATTGAATGAATTATTTGAAGGGTCAAAATCGCAATAACCATGAAAACCACCAGCCACATATATATTTTGATTCTTATCTAAAGCTATTGATGTTCCAACATTATCAGTTGTCCCAGTTAATTGATTTGCCCACACGAAATTACCGGCACTGTCTATTTTACTAACAAACGTGTCCCCTGAACTATTTCCAAATAAATTGTAAACACCTACACCTGGATCAAAATCAACGGTATCAGCAAACCGTCCAGTAGTATATATGTTGGCAGATGAATCAAGAGAAAGTTTCATTCCCATATCAGTTCCTGTACCCCCCAAGTTTTTTGCCCAAATCAGTTGCCCATTAGCATCTAATTTTACAAGAAAAACATCACGATTCCCATGGCTTGACAAATTAAATACCGTGCTACCTGGGTCGACATCCATAATTCCAGAGAAATAGCCAGAAATTATTACATTACCAAGTTGGTCAGATAAAATATCTGTTCCATTACCGTGTTGCGCTCCTCCAAACTGTTTAGCCCAAATAAAATTGCCAGCACTATCAAATTTACAAACATAAACATCAAACTGCCCAAATGAAGTCAAATTAAAATTTACTGTAGTATCAGGATTAAAATCACACAGTCCATTAAACATACCTGTTAATAAAAGATTGTTAGTGTTATCTATAGCTATTGCTGCAATTTCTTCTCTTTGAATACCCCCGATGGTTTTCGACCATAGAATATTACCACTAGAATCCATTTTGAGTACAAAAACATCTTCATATCCATGAGATACTGCTATGGGTAAAGAAATATTTGGTGCCAGATGTAAAAGGGTGTCTGTAAAAATTCCACACCAATAAACAATGTTATCTTTAACTATACACGACCGAGAGTGATCATCATCAATAGATTTGTCACCTCCAAGCTGCCTTATCCATATAAAATTACCTGCAGAATCTAACTTTAGTAAAAAAGCATCATAACCGTGTGAAATAAGCATGCAGGTGTCAGGCCCAGGATCAAAATCAACAGAATCACTAAATGAACCGCATATATACACATTACAAATAGTATCAGTAGTTATATGAAAACTTTCATCTACACCTGGGCCACCAATTATTTTACTCCAAAGAGTATTACCATTGGAATCTACTTTATTGATAAAAATTTCAGTATCAGTATAACCTGTAATGTAAATATTACCAGTAAAGTCTATGGCATTACTCAAAGCTGCATCAGGCTGCGCACCCCCAAATTGCTTAGCCCATTGCAGGGTTTGTGAAGAAGCAATAGAAAATTTCAAAAACAAAACTATCAAAAAAATAAAAAAGTTTCTCATGGTGTTTTATTTACTGCATCAAAAGTATAATATTTTTTCATTGTTCTATAATTTTGGAATAAAAATAAAATTTAAAACCCTGTAGTTGCCATAAGGTGAAATTGGAGATCCAGTATCCAACTATTTTATTTCGGAAGAAATTCTGCCAGAAGTTAAGACTCTTCCATATCCTTGGATTCAGCATTCTTCTATTGATGTGAACAAACAACAGTATTAAGTTATAAAGCACTCATCATTATTATTTTTTTTCCATCATCTCTTATTTTTTCTTACAAGCAATTTTCAAGCTTGACGGTAGTCTATAACATGTCTCTCCTCTGAAAGATGAAATAAGTCCTTACGGTTAGCTCAATTTTCTTACAAAAGAAAGAATGCCCATTTCGATGTCAGAAAATGTTGAGTAGCGGCAATTGATTTGTAATTACCCATACAAATTCAAATAAAAAACAATATGGACTTATTAATCTCAATTTTACTTTACTTAGGTGTTTATGCTACACCGGCTGATCTTCAAAATAAAGATTTTGTTGCTAAAAATTCTGAACAAATAAATAAAGCAGAAACACTTTCAAAAGATCCAAATTTTAAATGTGACGGAATTGTAATTGTCGGCAGTGGTAATTTGTAATTAACATCTCCAAAAGAATATCAAAGGCACTGACTTCAAAAGATCAGTGCCTTTTTAATTTTTCTAAAATGGCTAACCAAAGTTTTTCATAAGGAATAACTTCAAGCCCTTCTGTATTAAAAAATTTATTCCCGGCAACAGGCTTTAGTTTTTCCAGGGAGATGGCAGCTTGTTTCTGTGACTTAGTTTTTTGAAAGTTGTTCTTGAATAATGTGAGTAACATATTCAGAAAAATAAATGTACGCGGATAAATTCTCCTGTCAACATATTTTTTGATATATGATTCCAGAAAACTTGTTCTGTCATATAACTTGTCATAATCACCCATTTCAATCATCACTATTATCTGACCTATCATGATAATGATGTTGTTGTCTTCTTTATGAGTTGTGTAGTAGCTTATCTCATCTAAAAAACCCAACAGGTTTATACTTTCTTTTGGAAAATGTCCCGGTAAAATAAAATTCAGATAAGGTTCAAAATAATGCCAACGCTCTTTTACTTCCTGATTGGAGTTGATAAAATATTCACTTCGTGTTGCTTCGTAATAGATGTTGAGTGCTTGTTCAAAGTTTCCGGAGTGCATACAAAGTATAAAATAGTGCTCCAATGCATGCAGCCAGTCAGATGAGTTGGCACTTAGTTTACTTAAAAACACCCTTGCTTCTTCTTTACCTCTATCATACTGCCTGAGGTGGATGTAGGCCAACATTCTTGAAAGCGCAATAAAGCTTTTTTGAAAGTCGGAATAGTATTCGGGATGATTCAGATAAAACGTTTCGCGTTCGTTCAAAGCTTCTTCTACCAAGTCAAAATTACTGCTGAAATATCCATAAATAAACGCAATGTTGCCGTAATAGAAATTTGAATTGAATGTTTTCAGTTGCTGATGTATTTTTTTAGCTCTCAGATAATAGCGTTTTGCCTTGGCGGCATTTTTATATTGTGAAATATTGGAAGCTACCTGAAAAATATCCAATTCTCTTTGCATTAAAATCAATTCTGCTTCAAGTTCAAACTGTTTAATAGATTTTTTAAAGCTATTCCGGTAATGATAAAAATCGTCAGGTTTGTTTTTAATAGCCATTCTGTCGGCAAGCATCAGGTCGGTGAGGCAGCCAATCATACCATCGTTTGTAAAGGTTGCATAGTCTGCTGCTTTTTTAAAGAAATGGTCAGAAAAAAATGCAGAGGCATTTTGCTGACGTAAAATCATGGCAGCACCAAAATAGATGTATGCACGAAAAGAACTGCGTCCTAACATGGAGTTCATCAGTTTTTCGGGGTCTAAACCAAAAACAAGATTTACCAAACGATCTTCAAGTTCGGCTTTCAGTTGCTGATAGGCAGGATTTGTTGCAGTGCTTTGCAAAAGCTTTTCTGCAGCATCCTGATCGTTGTTGATGCTGCCTTTTGAAATCTCTTTATAAAACCAAAGCAGCTCAGGATAATTTTTATCTGCAAAATAAACATCAGGCACACCCAGAAAATCATGACGGTTTTTCGCAAAAAAATTAATTAATAATTTGATTTCAGAAAATTCCATCTTTTATCCGATAAATCAATGCTTTATTTTCTTTCAAATATAGGTCATCATTAGATGATGTACTGCAACGTTGAGATTTTATTTTTCAGATGGATTGTTAACAGCCTGCATTATATTTCGAGCTTTGAACAAGCTTTTTCTGCTGCAATCTGCTCTGCTTTTTTCTTTACAAAATCCATTCCTGTTGCAACTTCTTCTCCGTTAATCATCAACCGCACTCTTATGAGTTTATCGTTGCTTTTTTCGTCTTCAATAGTTTCAAAGGCAACTGTGTTTTTTGTTCGCTGCGACCAGTTGAGTATGCGGCTTTTAAAATTTATTTCTGTTGCTTCCAACGATTCCAAATCAACATGGTGGTTAATCATTCTTTCGAGAATAAACTGACGGGCTTTGTCGTAGCCTCTGTCAATATAAATAGCACCAATGAGTGCTTCCAGTGCATCGCCATAAATGTTGCGAAACGAATCGGGGCCATGTGTTTTTTTAATAAAATGATTTATGCCAAGTTTGAAGGCAAGATGTTTTAGATTTTCGCGGCTTACAATCTTGCTTCGCATCTCGGTTAAAAAACCTTCTTCTCTGAATGGAAATTTTTTAAAAAGCATTTCGGCTACAACGGCACCAAGCACAGCATCACCAAGATATTCTAATCGCTCGTTTGAATGTTTTATACCATTGGTAATTTCTTTTGTTTGCGAACGATGGCTAAAAGCTAACTTGTAAAGCGATAACTTTATTGGATAAAAGCCAAGAATATTATGCAGCGAAAAGTATGTTTTGCGATCAGCTGAAAATAAAATATTGATAGGAAAGAAGCTGTAAAATCTCACTGATTATCAGGGAGTGAATTTTTTAAAAATTACAGAGGCATTGTGTCCGCCAAAGCCGAAAGTGTTGCTCAGCGCTGCTCTGATGTTGCGTTGTTGGGGTTTATGAAATGTAAAATTCAACCGTGGATCAAAGGCAGGATCGTCTGTAAAATGGTTGATGGTTGGTGGTACAATATTATTTTGAACGGCAAGTATAGAAGCAATAGCTTCAATAGCACCGGCAGCACCCAACAGGTGTCCTGTCATGGATTTGGTAGAGCTGATGTTTAACCTAAAAGCATCATCACCAAAAAGTTTTAGAATGGCTTTAATCTCACTTGGGTCGCCCACAGGTGTACTTGTACCGTGCACATTAATATAGTCAATGTCGGCAGAAGTCATTCCTGCATCGTCAAGCGAAGATTGCATTACGTTAAAAGCACCCAATCCTTCAGGATGTGTTGCAGTGAGGTGATAGGCATCGGCACTCATACCACCGCCAACCATTTCGGCATAAATTTTTGCTCCGCGTGCTTGTGCATGACCAAGTTCTTCAAGAACAATACAACCGGCACCTTCACCAAGAACAAATCCATCCCGGTCTAAATCAAACGGGCGTGATGCTGTTTGAGGTGAGTCGTTTCTCTCACTAAGTGCATGCATGGCATTAAAACCGCCAATACCAGCTTCGTTAACAGAAGCTTCAGAGCCGCCTGAAATAATAATATCGGCCTTGCCCAAACGCAGATAGGTAAATGCATCAATGAGAGCATTGGTTGATGATGCACATGCAGATACTGTAGTATAGTTTGGGCCACGATAACCAAAACGCATAGAGATATGTCCCGATGCAATGTCGGCAATCATTTTAGGAATGAAAAAAGGATTGAAACGTGGTGTTCCATCACCTTTAGCATAAGCAATAACCTCATCAAGAAAAGTACGAAGTCCACCTATGCCCGAGCCCCAAATAACACCTACTCTGTCATGATTAATTTTGGCAGTATCTAAGCCTGCATCTTTTACTCCCTGATCGGAAACTGCAATAGCATATTGCGAAAAGGGATCTAGCTTACGTGCTTCTTTTTTCTCTAAATAAACCAGCGGGTCAAAATTTTTAACCTCGCAGGCAAAGTGTGTTTTAAACTTTGAAGCGTCAAACTTTGTAATCTGACAAGCACCACTTACACCGTTGAGTAAGCCGTCCCAATATTCTGAAACAGAGTTACCTAATGGTGTAAGGGCGCCTAATCCCGTTACTACAACTCTCTTGAGCTCCATGGAAGGGACGCTTATTTTACGTTAGCAGTAATATAATCTACAGCTTGTCCTACAGTTGAGATTTTCTCGGCCTGATCATCCGGAATAGCAATATTAAACTCTTTTTCAAATTCCATAATCAGTTCAACTGTGTCGAGCGAATCAGCTCCTAAATCGTTTGTAAATGACGCTTCATTAGTTACTTCACCTTCGTCAACACCTAATTTGTCAATAATAATGGCTTTTACTCTGGATGCAATGTCTGACATTTTATATAAAGTTTTGAATTAGAGCGCAAATTAAATGGTTTTGTAACTGATTTTCAAAAATATTTTGCCCAACATAATTAATTGTTCTTAATTGAATAAGAGGCACATACACACTTATCGGGCAGACAACAATTTTTTAACTTTTCAAAACAGGGTATTAAAACCTTCTTATTCCGATGATTTGCCTTACTTCTTCTATTGTTTTTTGCGCACTTGCCTTAGCTTTTTCGCGCCCAAGAAGAACCACTTTTTTTACATAATCGTGGTTTTTTTCAATGTCAAGGATTTTTTGGGTAATGGGAGCCATAAAAGTCACCATGTCTTCGGCAAGCTGCTTTTTCAGATCTCCGTAGCGGATATTGCAATTATTATATGCAGTTTCAAAATGGCTTATTGTATCTGATGATGAAACCAATTTCATCAAACTGAAAAGATTTTCTATTGCCTCGGGCTTGGCCGAGTTAGGCTCTGTTGGCCCGCTGTCAGTTACTGCACGCATTATTTTTTTTCTGATGGTGGCTGCATCATCTTTCAGAAACAAGGCATTGCCTTCACTTTCCGACTTACCCATTTTTCCTGCACCATCGAGTCCGGGAACTTTTACTAATGTATTCCCAAAGTTGAATGCCATAGGCTCACCAAAATATTCTGTCTTATATAAGCGATTAAAACGATTTCCGAATGTGCGGCTCATTTCAAGATGCTGTTCCTGGTCTTTGCCAACAGGAACTTTTGTTGCCTTATGAATTAAAATATCGGCAGCCATCAAAACAGGATATGTCAATAGTCCGGCATTAATATTATCAGGATGTTTTCTGATTTTTTCTTTGAATGATGTTACTCTTTCCAACTCACCAACATAAGCATTCATATTCAACAGCAGATATAGCTCTGCCGTTTCAGGCAAATCGCTTTGTATGTACATTGTACATACTTCCGGGTCTAATCCACAAGCTAAATACTCAACCAAAGCTGCTTTTACATTTTGCTGAAGATTTTCAGGTGTAGGGTGTGTGGTGAGTGAGTGATAGTCGGCAATAAAGAAAAAGCAGCGGTATTCATGCTGCATGGCTGTAAAATTTTTTATCGCGCCAAAATAATTACCTAAGTGCAGGTTTCCTGTTGATCTTATTCCGCTTACTACTGTATCCATAGCTGCAAAAATAGATTAATTGTATTAACAGGTTTTTATTTTAGTAAAACAGCAAAGAATTATTATTTAATTTGGGTTATAAATATTGATTGTAATGATACCATTAGCAGAGCGCATGCGGCCAAAATCGCTGAATGAATACATTGGCCAGGAACACCTCACTCAGACAGGAGCAGTTCTGGCAAAAGCCATTGAAAAAAATACCATCCCCAGCATGATTTTATGGGGGCCACCGGGTGTGGGCAAAACAACTCTGGCTTTTATATTAGCTAACTCATTAAGCAGACAGTTCTATCATCTGAGTGCCATCAACAGTGGTGTTAAAGAAGTGCGTGCAGTAATTGAAACGGCACGGCAACATTTTGAATCTGTACAACAACCATCAATTTTATTTATTGATGAAATACACCGTTTCAGCAAATCGCAGCAGGATTCTTTACTTGGCGCTGTAGAAAAAGGAATAATTACACTCATTGGAGCAACAACAGAAAATCCTTCGTTTGAAGTGATTTCACCATTGTTGTCGCGCTGTCAGGTTTATATTTTAAAAGCACTTACTGCTGAACATCTCAGAACTATTTTACATGCGGCACTAACAAACGATTCAGTACTTAAAGAACAGAAAGTTACTATTAAAGAAGATGATGCATTGCTACGCTTCAGTGGTGGCGATGCCAGAAAACTACTCAACCTTCTTGAATTAGTCATTCAGGTAAATCAACAAGACGAAATTTGTATTGACAATAAAATGGTTGAGCAAACCATTCATCAGAAGATGGCGCTTTATGATAAAACAGGCGAACAACATTATGATTTGATTTCTGCATTTATAAAAAGCATCAGAGGAAGCGACCCCAATGCAGCAGTTTACTGGCTTGCAAGGATGATTCATGGTGGCGAAGATCCGTTGTTTATTGCAAGACGAATGCTCATTCTTGCTTCGGAAGATATTGGTAATGCAAACCCTAATGCCATGCTCATTGCTAATCAGTGTTTTGATGCAGCACATAAAATTGGTTTTCCTGAATGCAGGATTATTTTATCGCAGGCAGCAATTTATCTTGCCTGTTCGCCAAAAAGTAATTCAAGTTATATGGCCATTGAAGAGGCTTTGGAGTTGGTTGCCAAAACAGGCGACCTTCCTGTGCCACTGCATCTGCGAAATGCACCTACTAACCTGATGAAAGAAATTGGTTATGGGAAGGATTATGCTTATGCACATAGTTATGAAAATAATTTTGTAAAACTAAACTACCTTCCCAATCAATTAAAAGGCAAGAAAATTTATTTGCCCGGAAAAAATGTTCGCGAAGCAGAGTTTCAACAATTTTTAAAAACAAGCTGGGAGAATGAATATGATTACTGACAAAAAATAAATTGTTTAACAAAAGTTAAAATGAAAGACATTTAAAATATCTTTGTTTATATCCGTTTTAAAGAAAAATAACCAACATCATTTTATGGAAAACACCACGCATTCCTTTTTCGACCGACTCAATCAATGGATAAAAAATTCTGTCATGGTGAAACTCATCAGCATGGGAATTTTAATTTTATTATTACTTATACCATCAGAAATGGTGCAAAGTTTGATAAATGAAAGACAACAAACACATGACAGTGCATTAGACGAAATTTCATCCAAGTGGGGCTTTGAGCAACACATCAGCGGCCCTGTGATTAATGTGCCTTATCAAAGTTTTTTTGTTGATGCCGATGGAAAAAGAAAATCGCAAATTCAATATGCACATTTTTTGCCTGAAGAATTAAAAATTGCAGGAACGCTGGAGCCTGAAATGCGGCATCGCGGCATTTACGAGGCTGTAGTGTATAAGTCAGATGTTTCGCTAAAGGGATATTTTCGTTTTCCTGATTTTGCTGAATGGAATATTGCTCCATCGGATATTCTGTGGAAAGAGACTACGCTGTCATTAGGTATTTCTGATTTGCGCGGAATCAAACAACGTCTTACCATCAATCTGAATGGAAATCCTATTGAGTTTAATCCCGGAGTAGAAAATAATGATGTGCATGAATCGGGTGTAAGCATACGTTTACCAATAGCCGATTCACTCAATAAACCTGATTTTAAATTTGACATGTCTTTTAAACTCAATGGCAGCAAGGAAATGTATTTTATGCCATTGGGAAAGGAAACTACTGTTAGCATAAAATCAGACTGGACAAATCCGAGTTTTGATGGCGCATTCCTGCCCGACACACATCACATCACCGATAAAGGCTTTGATGCAGAATGGAAAATATTTCATCTCAACAGAAACTACGGTCAAAAATTCAGAGGTACACCAACCGGATTGCAAGAATCTTCTTTTGGTGTTAAGCTGCTTATTCCTGTTGACAATTATCAGAAAACATACCGCTCTGCCAAGTATGCTATTTTATTAATCACCTTATCGTTTACACTTTTCTTCTTTATTGAAGTGTTAAACAGAAAACGCATACATCCGTTTCAATATATTTTAGTTGGTGTTGCTTTATGTTTGTTTTATACTTTGCTATTGTCAGTCTCAGAATATATCAGTTTTAATTTATCGTATCTGTTATCTGCAACTGCAATTATTTTACTTATAAGCCTGTATGCAAAAACAATATTTAATAACCTGCGCTTAGCACTGTTGTTTAGTCTGGTGCTGATAATTCTGTATGCATTTGTGTTTTCAATCATACAGTTACAGGACTATGCATTGCTGCTCGGAAGCTTGGGTTTGTTTATTGTGCTTGCATTGGTAATGTACTTGTCGCGGAAGATCAACTGGTATGGAACAGAAAAATAAAGGAGATCATTATGAGCTTGGCCGCGAAGGTGAAAACATGGCAGTTGAATATCTGGTTGCCAATGGCTATCAGATAATAGAACGTAACTGGCGTTTCGGGAAACTGGAGATTGATATAATAGCCTCAAAAGGCAACCTGCTGTGCATTGTCGAAGTAAAGACCAGAACGGGAGATTATTTTGGAGAGCCTGAAGAAGGGGTTACCAAAGCCAAAGAACGTTTTCTGGCAACAGCTGCCGACCACTACATTATCTCAAAAAATTTAGATGTGGAGGTGCGCTATGATATTGTTTCCATTATAATTTACAATGGCCGACATGAACTGAAATTTATTGAAGATGCTTTTTATCCTTACACCTGAATTATTGCAGAAGTGTGATTTTATTTCGTCCCAACTCCACACGACCATCAACCTCTAATTGTTTCAGCAAGCGCGAAACAACTACACGTGCAGTACCCAACTCATTGGCTAATTGCTCATGAGTGACGGTAATAGTTTTTGACTTTGATAGTTCGGCTTTTTTCTGAAGTAATAAAATCAATCGCTCATCAATTTTTTTAAATGCCACTGCATTCACTACCTCAAGAAGCTCTTCAAAACGTTTGTGATACAATCTGAAAATAAAATCAAGCCAGTCATCATGTTCGCGAATAAGCGTAATTACTTTGTCAACGGGTACAAATAAAATTTCTGTTTCATCTTCGGCAACGGCCCTTACCTTGCTTGTATCCTGATGAATGCCACCCAGAAAAGACATGATACAACTTTCGCCACTTTTAATATAGTAAAGTAAAATTTCTCTTCCTTCGTCATCATTACGCATCACTCTGATGGAGCCGCTAAGTACAATAGGAATAGAACGGATGTAGGCATTCTCGTTTAATATTACATCGCCAGCATTAAATTTTTTTGTTGTTCCATACGAAATCAATTTTTCGCGAAGTGCAGGTGATGATTTGAATTCAAGCGTTTCAGCAATATTATCCATACAGCAAAAGTAAGCAATGTTGTTTCAGCAATTCAGCCTTCAATAAACAAGTATAACCCAATAAGTACTACAACAACGGCCCCCGGAGTGAGTCCGTATAGTGCAAAATCAAACAAAAAAGGTATTGGATTAACTATTGAAAGCAGACAGCCGACAAAGCCCATTAAAGCACCTGCAGCCATCAGATAAATACCTTTAGTTTGTCGCTTTATACAACACAACTTTTTAAATAACTCTGACGATTTTGATTCGGCATCAGCAACGTTGTGTGATGAAAGCACCTGTTTTACCTCATCGGCAGAAGTGCAATGGGTAATGAGTCGGAGAAAATCATTATCTGTGTAAAGCGGTTGGCTGCTCGTCATATTTGTGTTAGTGTTTAATGAGGATAAATGCTATGGTAAGGGAAAATCAAAAATAATTAAAATATGTCAAAAAAGTGCAGTTAGTTTCAAAAAAAGTCTTTACTTTGTTACCAATTACAAAAACCATTATTATGAAAAGAACAATTACCCCACTTGTTGTACTTTGCCTTATGGCAGCAACATCATTTGCACAAACAACCATTGTATTACAACCCGGACCTGCCGATGGCAAGGATGCAGAAATATTTAGTTGTGTTAGTTGCGGATATGCCGGCAATAACTATGGTACAAAACGTGACCTTAATGCTATTGCCTGGACAAAAAATGGCAACAACTCCAATGTGCGTTCACTTATTCAGTTTGATTTGAGTGCCATTCCTGCCAATGCATTTATCAATAGTGCAACACTATCGCTCTATTTTAATCCAACCTCAGAAGAAGGCAAACACTATTGTTTCCCACATAGCAATTCAAGTTATTTAGAACGCATCACTTCCAACTGGAGCGAAACAACTGTGACATGGAACAATCAGCCAACAACAACAACACAAAACAGAGTTTCGTTAGGAGGTACCACATCTTCAACACAAAGTTTTACAAATATTAATGTAAAGCAACTTATTATTGATTCAAGAAACAATCCTTCAACAAGTTTTGGATTTATGCTTAGACTGCAGCAAGAACATAAATTTAAAAAATTAATTTTTGCATCGAGTGATAATGCTACGGCAGCCATCAGGCCAAAACTAACTATTACTTACACTTTGCCTGCACCGGTAAATGACGGTCATCCTATGGCTCGCTTGGATGGAGGACAAACTTTTGCATCAATAAGTATATTTCCAAATCCTGTTTCAGGAACAGCTACCATTCAACTTCCTGACAATACCGAAAACGGTGCTGTTAAAGTTGAGGTCTTCAACATGCTTGGTAAACTTTGTAACAGAATGGTAACTTATGTTAATACAGACAGAATTGTAAATTTTGATGCAACGACACTGCAACAAGGCGTTTATGTTGTGAAAGTTTTTTGCAATGAAAAAGTTTATACGCAACGCATAGTAGTAAAATAATTCTCTGATTTTTCCCGGCAGATCTAATTTTATTAAAATATCAGTAGTTTTAACTGCAGAGGGTTATACAATTTGTTGGAGATGAAATCTAAATAAATCATTTTCATCCTTCCAAACATAGGCTGTTTTTTCGTTTCTTTGACAAGAGAAAAAACCAGACATTTCTATCTATGTCATCAGAAAATTTTGAAGTTAAGTTACCAGCCTTTGAAGGGCCATTTGATTTGTTGTTGTTTTTTATTGAACGCGATGAGTTGGATATACACAACATACCCATTTCTAAAATTACCGAAGATTTTCTGAACTATATTCATAACCTGAATGCATTAAACATTGAGGTAGCTGCAGAGTTTATTTTAGTTGCCAGCACGTTAATGCGCATAAAGGCAAAACTTTTATTGCCTCGTCCACAGGTTGATGAACAAGGTAATGAAATTGACCCTCGACATGATTTGGTGCAACAGTTGCTCGAGTATAAAAAGTACAAAGCCGCAGCAGAAGAATTCCGTTTTATGGAAGAAGAGCGTGCCATGAAGTTTGTGCGTGGTAATCTGGCTAAGGAGGCCGCAAAGATTGCAGTAGTTGCAGACAGTAGTGGCTTTAGCAGTGAATTGCATCAGCTAACAATGTATAAACTTATTGCAGCCTATCAGCGTGTGTTGCAAAGATTCGAACTCTCACAACTCGACCTGAGGCATACTGTTGTGCAATATCCTTTTACATTAGAATCGGAAAAAGAAGGCATCATAAGGAAAATCAGCACTAAAGCTAGTGTAAGTTTTGAAGAACTGTTTGAGAGTTGTACCAGCAAGATACATGCAGTTTTTATTTTTCTTGCCTTACTCGATTTGCTGCAGATACATGAAGTAAGTATCAACGTTGGTGAAGGATTCAACAATTTTATACTGCAGAAACCACAGGATTTGTTTACGCATGCAGATAGAGAGTAAAGATGTCCTGCGCAGGCTGAATCCGACAAAAATAGTTTGGCCAATGCTCATTGGTCTGTCAGTGGCAGGTTGGTTGTTTTATGATAATTACGACAGCAAAGTTTTTTCGCAGATAGACTGGACATGGCATAGCACCTTCTGGATGATTCTTGCAGGTTTCTCTGTATTTGTGCGCGATTTGGCGTATATGATTCGCATCCGAGTGCTTACAGATAATGAACTCACCTGGTACAGAAGTTTTATAGTAATCATGTTATGGGAATTTTCTTCTGCATTAGCACCGGGGATTATCGGTGGCGGATTTCTATTTGCCATTTTTATTCTTAACCGTGAAGGGATAAACCTCGGCAAGAGTATTACCACCATAACCTTTACCTCTTTTCTTGATGGTGTTTTCTTAGCTGTAATGGCACCGGTAGTTTATTTGTTGGTAGGCAAGGAAGCTTTGTTTTCGGGAGTAAATGTGGGTCAAACATCATTGGGCACAAGCATTTTTTATTCATTCTGGGTAGTATATTTTATCATTCTTGCCTATAAACTTTTTATCGCTTATGCACTTTTTGTAAACCCCTATCTGATCAAAAAAATACTTACGGGCATCTGTTCTTTTCCAGTCTTGAAAAGATTTAGAAAGGGTGCCGTTGAAACAGGCGATCAGCTTATCATTGCATCAAACGGATTGAAAGATAAAAACCTGAAATACTGGATGCTTTCATTACTGGCAACATTTGCTTCGTGGACTGCAAGATACTCTATTGTCAATTGTCTGATTCATGCATTTCATGGGCAGACAGCATTGTCTGATTTGATTGTTTATGGTAAGCAGGTTATTATGGGAATCATTATTTTACTAAGCCCTACTCCTGGCGGTAGTGGCATTGCCGAACTGATGTTTACCGATTTTCTGGGTGAATTTATTCACAAAGGATTGGCCCCTACATTAGGAATTTTATGGCGGTTGATAAGTTATTATCCTTACCTTATTGTAGGTGCATTAATTTTGCCCCGTTGGATAAGAGAGCGGATTGTAAAAAAAATATTTTAAGGTTATGAGTAATAAACGAAGAATTTTTCTGATTGTCATTTCAATTACTATTGGCATGGGTCTATCTGTCATTATTTTTTTAATGAAAAACAAAGGGAAAGCCTTAAGCGAAATGGATTATCTTTGGTTAGGAACCAATCTGTTTTTCTCATTGCTGATTGTTGGCGGCATAGGTCTTTATTTTATGAAAAAGAAAGACAATGATCTGAGGAAGTAAAAATATTTTATACAAGCAATTTAAAAATACAAACAATGAAAAAACAAACTTTAGTAGTAGCAGCAACCCTAATTTTTAGCTTGATGACATTTGCGGTGTATGCACACAATGAAGGCAAACAGATAACTTACCAATCGGGCAACACCAATTGCAAAGGCTATGTTGCCTATAATGCACATATTCCAAAAATGCCTGTTGTGTTGGTTATACCTGAATGGTGGGGTTGTAATGAATATGCTAAAATGCGTGCCGACATGCTTGCCTCTATGGGATATTTTGCTTTTGCTGTTGATATGTATGGTGATGGTTATATTGCACCAACCCCAAAAGAAGCAGGCGAAAGAGCCTCAAAATTTTATACTGATAATGCTTTGGCAATGCAGCGCATTGACGCTGCTATTCAAAAGCTAAAAGATTTTCCTATGGCCGATGTTGAGAATATGGCCATCATAGGATATTGTTTTGGAGGCAGTATGGCACTAAATGCAGCACGTGCTAATTTACCGGTAAAGGCTGTTGTGAGTTTTCATGGCGGATTAAAGGGCATTGCCAATCCGGCAGAGATAAAACCAAAAATATTAATTTGTCATGGTGGCAACGACAATTTTGTACCAGCAGATGAAGTGACTGCTTTTAAATCAGAGATGGATAAAGTAAAAGTAAGTTACAGATTTATTGACTACCCGGGTGCAACACATGCATTCACCAATCCTGAAGCCACTGCCGTTGGAAAAAAGTTTGATATGCCAATTAGTTATAATGCCGAAGCTGATAAAAAATCATGGATGGACATGAAGGCTTTTCTTGCTGAGTATCTGAAAAAATAAATTATTGTTTTAAGGCACGTATTGCATATACAAGAGGCAATTTCTTTTCCATGCCTTTTATCATAAAACGATTTTCACTCACCTCAACCATATTGTTCAGGCAGTTGTAGGGAGAATAATCAAACTCATTAAAAGAATCTATTCTTAACCGGCTGTTTAATAAACTATTCATCACTTCACTCAGGCTGTGATTCCAGGTAACTGATGTGGTTGTAATATTTGCATCTTTATCTGCATAAGTTCCTTCATCAGTTTCTATAATGGGATCACTTTTAAAATAACTGTACTGCACATATTTAAAATCATTGTCAAACATCCAAACAGCAGGGTGAAATTCTGCTATGACAAAAACACCTTCCGGCTTAAGAAACGATGAAATAAGGTTAGCCCATTTTTGCATATCGGGCAGCCATCCAATTACTCCATAAGAGGTAAAAACAATGTCAAATTTTTGATCTAAAACAGTATTTAAACTATACACATCACTGCAGATAAATTTACAATCTGTTCCTGATTTTTTATTTAATTCTATTGCTGTTTCAATAGCTTTTTCAGAAAAATCAACAGCAGTAACCTGTGCACCCAAACGCGCTAAAGAAATGCTATCCTGTCCGAAGTGACATTGCAGATGCAGAATGGTTTTGCCTTTAACATCACAAAGCAGATTGAGCTCAATTTCATTCAAAGAATTTTTGCCTTTGAGAAATGTCTCATTGTCATAAAATGCAGAATCTACATGTACAACTGTGCGTTCATTCCAGAGTTTTTTGTTTAAATCTAAATAATCCATAATGTAAAAATAGTAGTTCGGCACAAATACCGGAATATTGTCCAATACATCTTATCTTTGTTCAGTAAATTTATCAGAAGGGATTATGTCGCACATTCTACTCATTGAGGATAATAAAGAAGTAAGAGAAAACACAGCAGAGATTCTTGAACTTGCAGGCTACACAGTTACTACTGCCAACGATGGCAAAAAAGGTATTGAAGCAGTTCATAAAAACAGACCTGCATTAATTATTTGTGACATTATGATGCCTGTATTAGATGGATACGGTGTGCTGCATTTGCTAGGTAAAAATCCTGAGACATCAACTATTCCATTTATTTTTCTGACAGCAAAAACAGAGCGTGGCGATTTCAGAAAAGGGATGGAAATGGGTGCTGACGATTACATTACAAAGCCATTCGATAAACTCGAACTGCTTAATGCAATTGAAAGTCGTCTGAAAAAAGTAGAAGCATTAAAGAAAGAATATTCAAAAGATCTTGAAGGGCTGACTAATTTTATTGGTGAAGTTGGTGGTAAAGACCACATGCAGGCATTTATTGAAAACAGAAAAATCAGAACCTACAAGAAGAAAGAAAATATTTATAAAGAGGGCGATTATCCGCGTGGCATGTATTACATCAACCATGGAAAAGTAAAACTTTATAAAAGCCATGCTTATGGAAAAGAGTTAATCACTAACCTGCTTAAAGAAGGTGATTTTTTTGGTTACACTTCTCTCATCGAAGAAGGCGATTATGTGGAAAGCGCACAAACACTTGAAGATACAGAAGTGGTATTTATCCCAAAGGAAGATTTCCTGAATCTTCTTTTTTCAAATCGTGAAATAGCAAAACGATTCCTGCTGATATTAAACAAAAAGTTCAACGAGCAACAGGATTACCTGATAGAATTGGCATATAGTTCTGTGAGAAAGCGTGTTGCAGAAGCATTGATTTTACTTTCCGATAAATACAAAGCCAATCGCGATGAACGTTTCAGCATGTCTATTTCCAGAGAAGATTTAGCCAACATTGTTGGTACTGCAACAGAATCACTCATCAGAACACTAAGTGATTTTAAAGAAGAAAAACTCATTGAGGTGAAAGACGGTAAGATTGTCTTAATTAATGAGAATAAATTAAAGGAGTTAAAGAATTAAGCATTGACCATTCAGTCAACACCTGATTCTGTTTTCTATTTCTTAGCGGCTGTTTCCTTTACTACTTTTCCATTTTTGTATAAAACGGTTTTAAGAAGTTTACCATCTTCATAAACCCTCCATTCGCCTTCTTCATTGTTGTTTACGTAGTTGCCTTCACTTTGTATTTCACCATTGGCATAAAAAATAGCAGGACCGTTTAAATCACCATTCTTGTAGGTATATTGTATAGTAGGTTTATCATCTTGTTTAAACCAGATGGTAATACCATCACGAATTCCGTTTTTATAAGTTGCTTTTTCTTTCAGTTTACCATTTTCATAATAGTCAAATCGCACTCCGTCTAATTTTCCGTTATTATAATTTTCTGAGGTAATTAGAGTAACACCATATTTGTAAACATTCCGCAGGCCATGTAATATTCCTTTGCGATATGATTCCTCATCTTCAATATAACCATTTTCATTAAAATGCAGATGCAACCCGTTGCGTACATCAGCTTCAAATTCTTCAAGCAGCTCTATTTTACCTTTAGTATCATAAAATCGCCATAGGCCTTCTTTTTTACCATTTAACATTTTACCTACTGCACGTGCCCTTCCGTCAGGAAAATTTACCCTACAGTCATATAGACCGGCTTTGTCGGGTTCGGGAGTCATCACAGTATCTTGCTTGGCAGTTTGTGCTCCCGCAAATGAAAATGATATTCCAAGAGCAATGGTCAAAAGTGTTTTAAACATAATGCTTAATGTTATGGCGCAAATCTCTAAAAAAATGATGAAAAGCAGATTATAGTGGCATCAGCGGCTAATGCTTATTTTTGCAGACACAATGACAACACAGGAAATATTAGAAAAGCTAGAAGCGCTGAAACATCGTTTTGAAGAAATTGGTCAGCAGCTGAGCGACCCTTCTGCCACAGCAGATATGAGACGCTTTCAGCAGCTTAGCCGGCAGTACAAAGAATTGCAGGAGGTAGTGGAAACCTATGAGCGATATAAAAAAGTTATTGATAATTACGATCAGGCATATCATGTATTAAATACAGAAAAAGATGCAGACCTGAAGCAGATGGCAAGGGAAGAAATGGAAACATTGGAAGCAGAAAAAAATATGCTTGAAGAACAGATAAGACTTTTGCTGATTCCTAAAGATCCTATTGATGAACGTAATGCAGTGGTTGAAATTCGTGCAGGCACCGGTGGTGATGAGGCCAGTATTTTTGCAGGTGATCTTTACAGAATGTACAGTCGTTATTTTGAGAAAAAAGGCTGGAAAGTTGATGTTATAGATGAGAACGAAGGAACGGCAGGTGGCTTCAAAGAAGTTATTATGGAAGTCAGTGGTGATGATGTTTATGGCATTATGAAATATGAGAGCGGTGTTCATCGCGTACAGCGTGTGCCCGATACTGAAACTATGGGTAGAGTACATACTTCTGCTGCTACAGTGGTAGTGTTGCCCGAAGCAGATGATGTAGATGTGGTGATAAATCCTGCAGATTTGGAGTATCAGACAGCACGTTCAAGTGGTGCAGGTGGACAGAATGTAAATAAAGTTGAAACAAAAGTTCAGCTTACACATAAACCTACAGGCATAATGGTTACCTGTCAGATTGAACGTTCGCAGCATGGCAACCGTGAGAGAGCATTACACATGCTCAAAACCAAATTGTATGAAATAGAGTTACAAAAACATGAGTCGGAGATTGCTGCCAGACGCAAAACAATGGTGTCAACAGGTGATCGCTCTGCAAAAATCAGAACATACAACTATCCGCAAAGCAGAGTAACAGACCATCGCATTGGTTTGTCATCTTACAATTTATCTTCTTTTATGAATGGCGATATTCAGGAATTTATTGATGCATTGCAACTGGCCGAGAATGCAGAGAAAATGAAAGAGGCTTCATTAAGTTAAACTATGAACTATCAGCAGCTAGTTGGTGAAATAAAAAGAAAACAATCTTTTCTCTGTGTGGGTTTAGATACAGACCTGAAAAAAATTCCTCCACACATCAGAGAAAAGGCAGACGATCCTGTATTTGAATTTAACAAAGCAATTATTGATGCAACATTAGATTATGCAATAGCCTACAAACCCAATCTTGCATTTTACGAAGCATTGGGTGTTGAAGGATTGAAGAGTCTGGAGAAAACAATACAGTATATCAATAGCCGGGCATTTACAATTGCCGATGCAAAGCGTGGTGATATTGGCAACACAGCAGAAATGTATGCTCATGCTTTTTACAATCAATATGGTTTTGACTCCATCACACTTTCTCCATATATGGGTGCCGACACCGTTGAGCCATTCTTAAAGCATAAAGATAAGTGGAGCATTATTCTTGCATTGACATCAAACCCGGGTGCAGATGATTTTGAAATGCTTAAAATAGATGAGGATTATCTGTTTGAAAAAATTTTAAAAACATTCAGTACTGCTGCAACATCACAGCAGGTAATGTTTGTTGTTGGAGCCACACGCCCGCAATATTTTGAAATTGTAAGAAAACATGCTCCTGATAATTTTCTGCTGGTACCCGGCATAGGTGCACAAGGTGGCAGTCTTGAAGAAGTTTGCCGCTACGGACTCAATTCCAATACAGGTTTAATAGTTAATTCTTCACGTCAAATAATTTATGCAGGTAGCGGAACTGATTTTGATGAGAAAGCAGCCTCACAGGCAAAACAAATTCAACAACAGATGAAACAAATACTTGTTGAATTTAAAATTACAGGTTGATGCCATTTACATTAGCGCATCCTGCAATAGTAATTCCTTTTTACAGACTCTTAAAAGAGCGTCTGTCACTGACGGGTTTAATTATTGGGAGTATGGTGCCCGATGTTGAGTACTGTGTCAACACAGTAACGCGAAGTGTCATCAGTCACACTGAAAGGGGTATCTGGATGTTTGATTTGCCGGTAGCCATTTTTTTGACGTTCTGTTATCACGGATTTGTTAAACAAACGCTCACCAACAATTTACCTGCATGGATTCGTTACAGACTTGCTCCTTATGCCAATCAAAACTGGTTTCACTATTTCAGAAAAAATTTTCTGAACTATTTTCTCTGTCTTCTTGCAGGAATTATTTTACACTTGCTTTGGGACTCTGTTTCGCATGGTACAGGATATTTCGTCAGACGTTCGGCATTTTTACAAGAGAATGTTATTGGGACATTAACGGTTACACGATTGATATGGCACATTAGCACCGTTGTTGGCCTTTACGTAGTTATCAGATTTTTTCTGAATTTTCCTGTCAGCAAAGTTGAGGCAGAAAACAACAAGCCTGATAAGAATTTCTGGCCATTGGTTTTTTTAGTTGCCTCTGTTCTCACTATCATTCACTGGCTGCCTTTTGTCCGACCGCAGGAGCCACGTTTTATTCTTGTTGCATTTTCCGGTGCTATGATGGTTGGAGTTATTGTAGTAAGTTCTATCTTTAGGTTTTATAAGAAACAACTGTCATGAATGAAGCGTTGCTTTATCATCTGTGGAAGTACAGGCTTTTTAAATCAATGCCGCTAACAACTATTGATGGTAAGACAATTGAAGTTATTAAACCCGGAGAGCTCAATCCGGACTCAGGCCCCGATTTTTTTAATGCCCGTTTAATTATTGATGGAACAGAATGGGCCGGCAATGTTGAAATTGATCCTACAAGTGCCGATTGGTATAATCACAAACATCATATCAATAAAGATTATTCTAAACTAATACTGCACATCGTTTATGAATTAAATAAACCATTAGATCATGGTTTTCCTGTTTTGGAATTTAAAAATTTTATGGATGAAGGCGCTGTCAGAACATTCCATCATTTACAAGAGTCGCCATTGCCCATACCGTGCAGTAAACAAATCAAGCAAATCAGTGATATAACGTTAAACACATGGCTTGAAAGAATGATAATAGAACGGTTAGAACAAAAAACTGCTGCTATTCATGACATGTTGCAAGTAAATAAGTTTGACTGGGAAGAGACATTTTATTTTTTTCTTGCTCGTAATTTTGGATTCAAGACCAATGCACTGCCGTTTGAAATGCTTGCACGTTCTATTCCCATGACTGCACTTGCACGGCATAAAAATAACCTATTGCAGATTGAAGCATTGCTGTTTGGGCAGGCCGGATTCCTCAGTGATAAACATACTGACGAATATGTTGAATCTTTAAGACGAGAATATCGTTTTCTTGCAGGCAAGTTTCAGATGAAGCCAATGAACAATAGCTTATGGAAGTTTGCACGAATGCATCCGCGCAATTTTCCTTCTGTAAGAATTGCACAGTTTGCCTCACTCATTCATAACAGCACACATCTTTTTTCAAAAATTTTGGAAGAGAAAGATGTTAAATCGCTTATTCAACTTTTCAGTTTCACACCTTCCTCCTATTGGGACAAACATTTTCATTTTGGAAAAGAATCTGCCGAGAATAAAAAAACTTTTGGACGCGATTCTGCCGATAATATTATCATCAACACCATTGCTCCATTTTTATTTCTTTACGGTAAAATCAAGGATAATGAAAAATTAACCGAACGAGCATTATCTTTGCTCGAACATATCAAACCGGAGAATAATGTAATCATAAGACAATGGAAGAGTGCAGGCATTACAGCTAAACATGCTTATCATACACAGGCATTAATTCAGTTGAAGAATCTCTACTGCAGCAAGAAAAAATGTTTGAGTTGTGCTATTGGAGTAAAAATACTTAATAATAAGAGTAATGATCATTGACAGTATTAAAAATTTTTTTGAGCGACAAGCTTTCGGTATTTGTGAATATTGGGGCGAACGTCTAAAAATCAGATCATCAGTCATCAGGTTGTTTTTCATTTATCTTTCTTTTCTGACAATCGGTTCACCGGTAGTTGTGTATATGGTACTTGGTTTCTGGATGAATCTCCGAAAACTCATTCACCGTCAGCGTGGAGGTGTATGGGATTTGTAGCAAAACATTACGGAAATAAAAATTAGTTTTTTGCAGTATGATAAAAATGTATATTAAGCCAACCTGCAGCACTTGCCGTACTGCAGTGCAACTGGCTAAAGCATGTGATGTATCGGTAGAAATGGTAGAATATCTGATTGATACACCATCAGAAAAAGAACTGTTGGAGTTAACACAGCAGTTAGGAGTTAAACCTTTTGACTTAGTCAGAACTAAAGAGTCACTCTATAAAGATAAGTATGAAGGTAAAAAAATTTCTGATAAGCAATGGCTGAAGATTTTGCATAAGAATCCAATATTAATTGAGCGACCTATAATTACTGACGGCACGCATGCAGTCATAGGAAGGCCACCAACATTAATTGTGGACTTTCTGAATCAAAAACAAAAAACAAAAAAGAAATCAAAATAGCTTGTGACAGAAAATTTAGTTTGTAGAAAAAGAATGCAATCTGTTATCCGAAAATTATTTATTGCAGTGCTGCTGTTATCCGCTGTTCAGGTGAATGCACAGCAGGACGAATTATTTATTCCCCGTAATATTCAAAAAGCTTATCAAAATAAAACCAGAAACTTGCAGGGAGAACCAGGAAGTAAGTTTTGGAAGAATTATGCTGAATATTATATAAGAGTAAGTTTTGACCCAAAAACATTAAAAATAAAAGGAGAGCAGGTAATTACTTATTACAACAACTCACCAGACACGCTAAAGAAGTTAGTGTTTCGGTTAGCTCCAAATTTTTATAAAAAAGGAAACGAAAGAAATAGGATTATCAATCCTGAAGATGTTACCGATGGTGTTGACATTAGCCGTTGTGTTATTGATGCTAAAGAAATTAATATCCATGACAAACATGTAGTGAAACAAAAGGGCACTATCCTTGAGATAAAAATAGATCCGCTTTCTGCCAGAGGCGGCAAGACAACCGTAGAAATGAACTGGAGCTATACGCTGAATAATGGATCGCATGAACGCACAGGCGTGATTGATAAAGGAAGCTATTTTGTTGCCTACTTTTTTCCGCGAATAACAGTTTATGATGACATTGATGGGTGGGATGACTCCCCTTATATTGGACAACAAGAATCTTATTTCGACAATGCAAACTTTAATGTATTTATTTCTGTTCCGCGCAATTATATGGTTTGGGCAACGGGCGACCTTCAGAATCCGTCAGAGGTGTTGCATGAGTCGGTATTAAAAAAATGGACGGTTGCATTAAGTAGTGAACGACCTGTTTTTGTCATTGACAGTTTAGACCTTCGTGATAAAACAGTTACACTACAAAAAAAGGTAAATACATTTCAGTTTAAGGCCACAACTCCCGATTTTGTTTTTGCTTTGAGTGATCATTATTTATGGCAAGCACGCAATATGGTGGTTGATAGCTTAACCATGCAAAGGGCTTTTATAACTACAGCATTTAACCCCGTACATAAAGATTTTTTTGAGGTAAATGAATTTGCAGCTAAGACAATTGAAACTATGAGTTTTGATTTTCCGGGTGTAACTTATCCCTACAGTCATTTAACAATTATAGATGGATTAGACCAGATGGAATATCCAATGATGATTAATGACAATCCAACAACAACACGATTTGATGGAATTACATTGACAACACATGAAGTCTTTCATCAGATTTTTCCTTTTCTGATGGCTACCAATCAAACCAAGTATGCTTTTATGGACGAAGGGTGGGCAACACTGGGCGAGTGGTATATCAGTCCGCTAATTGATACTACCATAGTTGACGATTACGGAATGGATAGAATTAATTCTGATTTAGGTAAAGACTGGGATGCACCCATGATTACCAATTCTACTGAGCTAACGAAATCATTATTCATTAACAGTTATCCAAAGCCTGCGCTCACATTTCTATATTTATGGGAAATGCTAGGCGATTCATTATTCAAAAAATCATTGCAGCATTACATCATTACCTGGATGGATAAAAGCCCGACACCATGGGATTTCTTTTTCTGTATGAACCAAAGCTGTGGCATGAATTTAAACTGGTTTTGGAAGGCATGGTATTTTGAACAAGGCTATCCCGATTTAGGAATTATTGGTATTAACCGTCTTAACTATAGTTACACTGTAACTATTAAATCAATTGGCAACAAGCCAGTACCCATTCATCTTACTGCTACATTTGCCGATGGAAGTAAGAAGAAATATACCCGGACAGTTGAAATATGGAAAAACAAAAACATCACCGATGTGATTATTGATACGCAACAGGCAATTACCAAGTTGGAATTGGGAGATGTTTATGATGCAGACATAGATAAAAGTAATAATGTATTTGTTCCGATAGAGTGAGGGGAGCGCCCTGCATGGGGCATTGGTAAGCTATTCTTTTATCACCTTTAAGCTTTGTTCGGTATGTTTCCATTTGAGTTTACAAAAATAAATTCCTTTTTTTAGTTGTGTTATATCTACTCTCTTATACTGACTCCACGGTGCAACATAATTCCTCATCACCATTTTTCCCATCACATCATAAATCTCCAGTTCTCCCGCTGTACTTTGCACATTAAACTGCAATGTAAAATTTCCATTGTTGGGATTAGGCGAAGCACGTAGCATTACTCCTTCCGGGGTTAGGCTGGGCACGCCCACCAAACACGTTGTACAAGTGGTATCACATCCCAAAAAATAATTTGGGTGATTGGGCAGTGTATTAAAATAAACAGATTGCAATTGCACACTGTGTTGGTTTACATTGCATCCCAAACCTATTACATCAGGGTTATCTATGGTGTGCATGTGTATAGTGCTATTGCCTGTAGTAATGTAGATTTTTCCATCCGGTGCAAGGGCTGACAATCCAAACAATGTAGCAAAACCATTAGGAAACCCGGGGAAAACCGATACAAATGAATCGTATGTGGCAACCGTCAACTGTGATGCTGCAATATTTGCTGCTGTTAAATCAAACTGATATACATGTTGCGTATTAGAGACGTACAAGGCGTTAGACCCCGGTGAAATTGCCATACCCACATTATATCCGTTCTCAAATGGCATATTAACATGCACTGCATTACTTAGTGTTGCAGTGCATCTGTCAAAATCAAAAATATCCAAGCCGTCATTTACATAGTAATAAGCATATTTTTTTCCGTCAGGTGAGAACCATGCCTGCCCCGCACCATCACCTCTTATAACGCCTATATTTTGTGAGTAAGGCCCTAAAATAACATTAGGTGTCACCAAAAACTTATAAAACTTATTTGTATTAACCCTGTGTATCATAACCCACCAATCCCTGCCATTTGCATGTTTTGTAGCAGCTATTTTTCCGGGGTTCATAGAATCCGTTAATAAAGAAACATTTTTACTTAAAACAGTCCCTAATCCTCCGTTTACGTTCATGTCAATGGTTGTTACATAAAAGTTATAGGAAATACTGTTGGGTATAGGCTGCGAATAGCCATCAGCAGAATTATGAAAAAGATAATAAAGATTAGAGCTATTAGGCTTTGGAATTATCAATGCACCTTGTGGTATTCCAAATCCATCACTGAAAGCATTTGCATAAGCACCCGGGCTTAAACCACTTCCATTTTGCATAGTATCGTTAGTGGCATCCGCCAAATAATAACCATTGGTATAAAACATCATGTTACCTATAGCATCTGAAATATTCGCATGAGTATGGTTAAAATCCATTTCTAAACTATCGTATGAAATAGTAGGGGCACCATTAAAAAAGTTCATCCTTGTTTGCCCAAACGGTGAACCACCCCAACTTGAATAGCCCATCAGCCAATTATTGTTAATGCCTTGTTGCCCATAATGCAAGTTATACATTAACACTAAAATCGTTGAAATAATAAGTGCTTTTTTACTCATAATTTAGAAATTAAAAAGGAGGAACCCCAAAGTTCCTCCTTTACAAAAATTTAACGGATAATTATTAATTTACCATGCGCAATTAACTCACCACTACTTCGCAATTCATAAAAATAAACTGCGGGCTTTAAATCAGTTGTGCTGAATGTGTATTTTGATTCTCCTCCCGGTAGCGATTTTTGTAAAATTTGTTGATTTGTCGTTGTTCGTAAAACAAATTCAACCTTGCTTTCTTTTGATACACTATAAGCTAACGTAGCCGATTCATTGGCAGGGTTTGGGTAAATGGCTGCAAGCACACCATCCTTTTCTTTTTTTAGCCGCACAATTTCCTATTCTTTAATAACCTTTACACTCCCTTCAACACCTCCCCATTTTAATTTACACAGGTAAATTCCCTTTGCCAAACCCTCAATGTTAACTCTCTTATACTGGCTCCACGGTGCAACATAATCCCGCATCACCAAATTTCCCATCACATCAAATATTTCCAACTCTCCGCTTATCTTTTGTACAGCAAACTGCAAAGTAAAATTCCCGTTGCTTGGATTAGGCAATGCCGTAAGTCCTCCCCCACGGGGAGGATTTAGGTGGGGCGTGCCCACCAAACACGTTGTGCAGGTAGTATCACATCCCAAAAAATAATTGGGGTGATTGGGGAGTGTGTTAAAATAAAAGGATTGTACCTGTAAGCTATGTTGGTTTACGTTACAACCAATACCTATTGAATCAGGGTTGTCAACTGTGTGCATGTGTATGGTGCTATTTCCTGTCGTTAAGTAAATTTTACCATCAGGTGCCAATGATGCCAACCCAAAAACTGTTGGATAACCTGGGAAACCAGGCACCACAGACAAAAAAGAATCATAAGTTGCTACTATCAATTGTGATGCTGCAATATTAGTAACACTTAAATCATATTGATAAACGTGAAACACATTTGATACATATAGTATCTTTGAATTAGGCGAGAATGCCATCCCTACATTATAACCATTCTCAAATGGCAAACTAATGTGTACAGCATTACTTAATGTTGCAGCGCATCTGTCAAAATCAAAAATATCCAAGCCTCCGTTCACATAATAATAAGCATATTTTTTTCCGTCAGGAGAGAACCATGCTTGTCCCGCATCATCCGCTCTCACAACGCCTATATTCTGTGAGTAAGGCCCAAGAATAACAGTAGGTGTTACCAAAAACTTATAAAATTTATTTGTATTAACCCTGTGAATCATAACCCACCAGTCTCTTCCATTGGCATGTTTGGTAGCAGCTATTTTGCCCGTATTCATAGAGTCAGTTAATAAAGAAACATTTTTACTTAAAACAGCTCCCAACCCTCCATTTCCATTCATGTCAATTGTTGTTACGTAAAAGTTATAGGAAATACTGTTAGGTATGGGCTGTGAGTAACCATCAGCAGAATTATGAAAAAGATAATAGAGGTTAGGACTATTGGGTTTTGGTATTATTAAAGCTCCTTGTGGTATTCCAAATCCATCACTGAAAGCATTTGCATACGCACCGGGGCTTAAACCACTTCCATTCTGCATCGTGTCATTAGTTGCATCTGCTAAATAGTATCCATTAGTATAGAAAAGAATGTTTCCGCTATTATCACTAATATTTGCATGAGTATGGTTAAAATCCATTTCTAAACTATCATAATTTAAAATAGGAAGACCGCTGTAAAAATCTATCAAAGTTTGTCCTCCGGGATAACCGGCAGCACTCTGATAGCCCATAAGCCAGATATTATTTATTCCTTGTTGTGCAGTGATTTTTCCATTCACCAATAGTAACAAGATTAAAAGAAGTTGGTTTTTTTTACTCATAATATAGGAGTTAAAAAAAGAAGGAACTGAAAAAAAGCAGTTCCTTCTTTTTAAGAATTAACGTACAATAACCAATTTGCCATGTGCAATTAAAGCACCATTGCTTCTCAACTCATAAAAATAAACTGCGGGTTTTAAATCAGTCGTGCTAAACGTGTACTTTGATTCTCCCCCTCGTAATTTTATTGTTATCTGCCGCGCAAAAACTGATAAGTTAATTAAACAGCATATTAAAGTTATTGCTGCTACCGTTAAGTATTTTTTCATGTTTTCTATTGTGATATTAGGTAAATTTTATGTATATAATTACAAGCATACTAGCAACATAAACCAAACATCCTGTCAAAAAGCAGGAGAAGAATTACACACTTGGCGGAGTATCTATGTTTTCCATAGTCCTCTTAATTTAAAGTTTACACCAAAAAAAATAAAAATTCGTTACATAAAGAATATTAGTTGAAAAATAATTTTTATGGGGCGCCTCTCCCAGTTGCAAATTGCAACAGAAAAGAGCGACTAATTGCTGCAATCTTTTTATCTGCCAACACATCATGCTCTCCAACATAAAAAGGATTTCTCAACGGATACCCGCCCGTACCGAACGGTACGTTCGGGCGGGGAATAGAAGTTTCCTGGCAATAAAATAAAACAGCAAAAGAATTTAAGCTAAAGTAAAGTGAGGAAATACTTTATTTTTGTGATTCGAAAAAATGGTCCCGTAGTTCAACGGAAACCCGCCCGTACCGAACGGTACGTTCGGGCGGGGAATAGAAGTTTCCTGAGAATAAAATAAAGCAACAATTGAATTTATGTTAAAGTAAAGTGAGCAAATACTTTATTTTTGTGCTTTGAAAAAATGGTCCCGTAGTTCAACGGAAAGAATAGAAGTTTCCTAAACTTTTGATGGCAGTTCGATTCTGCCCGGGACTACAAAATATAAAAAAGAAGGCAGTTCCCTGCCCGACTGAAGTCGTTCAGGCGGGGATTCCTGCCGGGACTACTAAATAAAATCATTCATGCCATACTGTATATGTGCTAAGGAACAGCGTGACAAAGAAGCTATACAAGGGTCAGACACAAAATTTGGAGAGACGTCTTCAAGAACATTTACAATCAAAGACCAAAACTACAAGCCATCATGCAAAGGCATGGGAGTTGGTATATCATGAAATTTTTGAAACCAGAGAACTTGCAGTATCAAGAGAAAAATATTTTAAGACAGCGGCAGGAAGAAGGTTTTTACATAAAAAATTTTCAATTGAAGACGCAACGGATACCCGCTCGTACCAAACGGTACGTTCTGGCGGGGAATAGAAGTTTCCTAAACTTTTGATGGCAGTTCCCTGCCCGACTGAAGTCATTCAGGCGGGGATTCCTGCTGGGACTATGAGAGTAGCTGCCCATTCATAATTTATTATAATCAGATATTTTATTTACTATCAATTAGTAAATACTTTTAAATTATTTATTTCATAGACTTCTGTTAGTGGTTACAGTATTGACCACCGTACTAAAATTCAACAGACAGACAAATAAACATACAAGCCAACCCTTCTGTATTTTTATTTTTGCCACCATACATCTTTTAAAACAATCTTAACCAACTGTACAAAGGCATATTGGGTTTTGTCTTTGCGCCTAAGAAGTAGAGAAAATAAAATTTAACTTTGAAAAATAAATTTTATCAATAAATGATTTAATGAAAAAATTGAACTACATAGACTTATTTGCTGGTGCTAGCAGACTGTCAGAGGGCTTTATTTGTGCAGGGCTTAATACGATTGCGCACGTAGAAATGAATAAAGATGCTTGCTATACTTTAAGAACAAGAAACAAAACTGCTCGATTTCAATGAGAGAATCTGCAAGAATACAATCTTTCCCTGATGATTATTTCTTTGAAGGAAGTAGGAAAGCTGCATAAAATTTTAAATATGCTTAATTATTATTATTCAGACAAAATATCAGATTTCATTCAAAAATTACCTGAAACAATTATCGGAGAAATTTCGATTAATGGAAGATTGGGACACATTAATACCGAATTATATGCTTGGGAATTTCAGATAAAACTTCTGAAAGAAATCTTACAAAACTACGAAGGACATTTGTTCTTTGAATTTTCAATTCCAAGAATGGGCAAACGTGTTGATTGTTTGTTAATCATCAAAAACATTGTTTTTGTTATTGAGTTTAAAGTAGGTGAAAAAGAAATTATAAATCAAAATGTTGAACAAGTTTGGGATTATGCGTTGGACTTAAAAAATTTTCATAAACCAAGCCACAAACTTTTACTTGTTCCGATTTTGGTTGCGACACATTCAAAATCAAGTTCATTTGAAATTATTACAACTAGTCATAATGATAATTTGGTAAATCCCTTAAAAACAAATGCTGAGAATTTAGGAAATATAATTAATGAAGTCCTCAACTTCTTTCAGGGTGATGAAAATATAAATAGCAGTGACTATGTTTCTGGTAGTTACTCTCCAACACCAACTATCATTGAAGCTGCAATAAGTTTGTATAATAATCACAATGTTGAAGAAATTACAAGAAGTGATGCAGATGCAACTAATTTAAAAGTAACAACAAATTACATCTCTGAAACTATTGATTACGCAAAAAGAAATGAGAAGAAAATCATTTGTTTTGTTACAGGTGTACCTGGTGCAGGAAAAACACTTGTAGGATTAAAAGTTGCAACCGAACATTTGGATAAAGAAAAAGGCAATACAAGTGTTTTTCTTTCTGGAAACAAACCGCTTGTTGATATTTTACAGGAAGCACTATCAAGAGATAAAATTATTCAGGAAAAATCCAGGGGGAAAAAGCTAACAAAAAAACAGGCAAGGGAAAGCGTAAAAGCATTTATTCAAATTATACATCATTATCGTGATGAATATTTGAGAGACCCAAAAGCACCATATGACCACGTTGCAATTTTTGATGAAGCACAAAGGGCTTGGACAAAAGAACAAACCGTAAAATTTATGCAACAGAAAAAAGGAATTGCCAATTTTCAATATTCAGAACCGGAATTTTTAATTTCTTGCTTAAACAGACACCAAGACTGGGCGGTTGTGGTTTGTTTAGTTGGCGGAGGACAGGAAATAAATACGGGAGAAGCGGGAATTTCTGAATGGCTATCAGCAATTAAAAATCAATTTCCTGATTGGGAAACAAGAGTTTCACCAAATTTATTTGACACCGAATATGCTGCACAAACAACAATTGAAGAATTAAAACAAAAGAGCGAAGTTGTATTTAATGACAATCTACATCTGGCGGTTTCAATGCGTTCTTTCAGAGCAGAATATTTATCCAAGCTGATTAAAGAGATTTTGGACATTAATGAAAACGCCAAAAATACACTTATGCAATTACAGGACAAATATCCAATTATACTAACCAGAGATATTGAAAAAGCTAAGAAATGGCTTAAAGAAAAAGCAAGAGGTAGTGAAAGATATGGTATTGTTGTTTCTTCACAGGCATATCGCTTGAAGCCATTGGCTATTGATGTAAAATCACAAATTAATCATGTTAATTGGTTTTTGGACGGAAAAGATGACATTCGTTCATCTTATTTTTTGGAAGATGTGGCAACAGAATTTCAGGTTCAGGGATTGGAATTGGATTGGGCTTGTATAACTTGGGATGGAGATTTACGATTTACGAAAAACGGTTGGAAAACATTTTCTTTCGTAGGCAACAAATGGCAGAATATTCACAAGGAAGTGCGAAAAAAATATTTGATTAACGCTTACCGAGTTTTGCTTACAAGAGCAAGACAAGGAATGATAATTGTTGTCCCTGAAGGAAACAAAGAAGACCACACAAGACAACCCGAGTTTTATAATTCTACTTTTGACTATTTGAAAAATGTTGGTATAAAAACAATTTAGATATGATTACTAATTACTGGATAAAAGACGCGGCCAAAAGTGAGGTTATTTCAAAAAAACAAATTCCCAACAACGGGAATTTTAGATTACTGACTAATTATTATAATTTGATTGATTTTAAAGGATTATCATTTCAATTTGAAAGTAAATCAGATTTACAAGCAGAAAAACTTTTCATAAAAAACGACTTCCAGTATTTCGTTATTGAATACGATAATTTGAAAGAATTAATTATTTTACCAAATGAAAAGCTATTTGATTATACAGAAAATGTTGCTTCTAAAATTAAAACCTGTAGTACCGAAATAGACGTTTTAAATTTGATAATTGAAGAAATGTAAATCTTAATAAGTAAGATTTATTTCAGAGAGATTTTATCGTTAACATAATTACTTCAAGCTTATGAATCTTTGAAGAAATTAAAAAAGTTTGGGCTTAAAATATAAACGCCTTATCCAAAAAACAGATTGACAAAATCATTTCTAATCTTAAACTTTTGATACAGCTTTCCAATAACCAAAGTGTATTTAAGATTCCTCCAATCACAATTCAACAAACATTCATTATTTCTAAAGGAGAATAATTATCTTTGCAGAATTGTTATAAATAGATAATTTAATGCATATCCATTTGTTTCGTGAGCAATTAAAACAAAAAGGACTAAAAGTTACACCACAACGTGTAGCTATTTACGAAGCTGTTGTTGCTCTGCACAACCACCCCACTGCAGAAAATATTATTGAGTACATTAAAACCAATCATCCGAATATCTCTGTAGGTACTGTGTATAAAGTTCTCGACTCATTGGTAGAAAACAATCTGTTACGAAAAGTAAAAAATGAAAAAGATATTATGAGGTATGATGCAATCATGTCACATCACCATCATTTGTATTGTTCAGAAACCGATCGTATAGAAGATTTTGAAGACCCGCAGTTAGATCAGTTCATCACTGAATATTTTAAGAAAAAGAAAATTAAAAACTTCAAAGTACAGGACATTAAATTACAGATTACAGGAACATTTAAATAAAAAAAATAAAACACACATATTATGGACAACACAAAAAGCGGCAAATGCCCGTTTCATCATGGAGCCAACACTGAAGCAAGTACAGGTGTTATGAACTGGTGGCCCAAAGCATTGAACTTAGATATCCTGCATCAGCATGATACAAAGACAAATCCTAATGGCGAAAAATTTAATTACGCTGAAGAATTTAAAAAATTAGATTTAGAAGCGTTAAAAGCTGACCTGAAAAAATTGATGACTGAAAGTCAGGAGTGGTGGCCTGCAGATCATGGAAGCTATTCGGGTATGTTTGCACGTACTGCCTGGCACTTAGCAGGTACTTACAGAAAAGCTGATGGACGTGGTGGTGCTAACACCGGTAATCAGCGTTTTGCTCCTCTCAATTCATGGCCTGATAATGTGAACACCGACAAAGGAAGAAGATTACTTTGGCCAATTAAGAAAAAATATGGTAACAAAATTTCCTGGGGTGATTTGATTGTTTTAGCAGGTAACATGGCTTATGAAGTTGCAGGATTAAAAACATTTGGCTTCGGTGGCGGTAGAGAAGATATATGGCATCCTGAAAAAGATATTTACTGGGGATCAGAAAAACAATGGCTTGCACCAACAGGTAGTGAAGGCACACGTTTTTCCGGTGAAAGAGATTTAGAGAACCCTTTAGCAGCGGTAATGATGGGATTGATTTATGTTAACCCTGAAGGTGTTGATGGAAAACCCGACCCGCTAAAAACAGCGCAAGACATTCGTGTTACTTTTTCAAGAATGGCAATGAGTGATGAAGAGACCGTAGCACTTACTGCCGGTGGACATACTGTGGGCAAAGCACATGGTAATGGCAAAGCAGAAGTGTTAGGTGGTGTTCCTGAAGCTGCAGAGATTCAACATCAGGGATTAGGCTGGTTTAATCCTGATGGCTCAGGCAATAAAGATAAAACCATGGCCAGTGGTATTGAAGGTGCATGGACAACCGATCCAACGAAATGGGATAACGGATTTTTTGATTTGCTGTTGAACTACGATTGGGCATTGACAAAAAGTCCTGCAGGTGCATGGCAATATGAGCCAACCAATATGCCGGAAGAAAAAAAGCCTGTTGATGCCTTCAATCCAAAGGTGCGCAGAAATCCTATGATGACAGATGCTGATATGGCATTGAAAATGGACCCTGAATTCAGAAAGATATCAGAGAGATTTTATAATGACTTCAAATATTTTTCTGAAACTTTTGCTCGTGCATGGTTTAAACTTACCCATAGAGATATGGGACCTAAGTCGCGCTACCTCGGTGCCGATGTGCCAAAAGAAGATTTGATTTGGCAAGACCCTATTCCTGCCGTTAGCTACACATTGTCAGATGCTGAAGCAGATGAAATAAAATCTAAAATTTTAAACTCAGGTTTAAGCAGGACAGAGTTGATTAATACTGCATGGGATTCTGCAAGAACATATCGTGGGTCAGATTTCAGAGGTGGCGCCAATGGCGCAAGAATTCGTCTTGAGCCAATGAAAAACTGGGAAGGCAATGAGCCTAAACGCTTGCAAAAAGTTTTGGATAAACTCATTGAAATTCAAAAAGGATTAAGCAAGAAAGTGAGTATTGCAGATTTAATAGTGTTGGGTGGCAGCGCTGCCATTGAACAAGCTGCAAAAGATGGAGGAGTATCTGTAAAAGTTCCTTTTGCTTCGGGTCGTGGTGATGCAACATTGGAGCAGACCGATGTAGATTCTTTTTCTGATCTGGAACCTTTACATGATGGATACAGAAATTATCAGCAAAAAAACTATGCAGTTTCTTCAGAGGAATTATTATTAGACAGAACACAGTTGATGGGACTCACTGCTCCAGAAATGGTTGTTCTTGTTGGTGGTATGAGAGTTTTGGGAACTAACTTTGGTGGAAGCAAACATGGAGTGTTTACAGACAGAGAAGGTGTTTTAACTAATGACTTTTTTGTAAACCTTACTGATATGAAATACGAGTGGAAGCCCGTTTCTGAAAATCTGTTCAACATTGTTGATAGAAAAACAGGAGCAACAAAATACACCGCTACAAGAGTAGATTTGGTTTTCGGCTCCAATTCAATTTTAAGATCATACTCAGAAGTGTATGCACAGGATGATAACAAAGAAAAATTTGTGAAAGATTTTGTGAAAGCCTGGGTTAAGGTGATGAATGCTGACAGATATGATTTGAAAAAATAAAATTGTTTAGTACTTCAAAAATGCGAACAGCCTCTTTTCAGAGGCTGTTCGCATTTTATATTTCCTGTTTAACTTGAGCCACTAAAGTTTTGAAGCTACCACAAAAGCTTTCTTATACTTTTTAGTTTTTCCTCCGGTATTAAATGCTTCAGCATAAACAATATAAATACCAATAGCCGCTCTATCATTTTTGTCGGTAATGCCATCCCACATAAAATTATCTTCCGGTGCCAATAGTTTTGATTTAACTAAGTTGCGAACCAATTGTCCTGCCTCATTATAAATTTTTGCATTCAGCACATAACCCGGTTCATTCATGTTAATGCTAAAAGTTATCACATCATTGTATCCATCATTATCAGGAGAAAAAACTTCAGGTGTTATCACAAAATCATTTTCCTGAAATTGTTCGTTTAAACTTTGTGAGTTTTTATAGCCCGGTGTTGCATAACCTACAGCTTCTGCTGCCGAATGCCAGTTGGTAGAATCCTGTGTACTTTTATTAAACCATATCCTTTCCAATGAAACACCATTCTGATCGTCAATGAGTGGAAAATGCCATCGTTTATTGTAGCTTAGCTGATCAAGTCTGTTCAATGCAAAATCAGTAATAACACAAACGCCCATGTCGTCATTAAAACCCGGGAGCGATGCTTTTAATAAATTATTGGCTGCAGCATCGGGATAAAAACTTTGCAGAGATGCAACATCACTGGTGAGCGCTATATATTCCTGAGGAAACAAAAGATATCCGCCATCGCTGACACTGTAATTTGTTGTTATCAGATTGTTGTCGTCAGTTGTTGCAACCTTAATGTTTTTAAGGTCAATTATTTTTGAAGAGTTGTTATATAGTTCCACAAAGTCATTGCCACCTGTTTTTGGGTTGAACAATATTTCATTTATCAGCAGATCACCGGCAACAGCAGTTTCTGCAATACCAATTTTTAAACTAAGGTTTCCTGCTATTTTATTTCCGGGGCAGTCAGCAATAGATGAGTTTAAATTTACATGATAAACTATTCCTGTTTGTAATGCATTGTTTAGTGTTAAAAAAGCATGATTGTCTGAAAGCACTACCGATGCAGGCTGTCCTATGCCATTGTCAATAGTATAACTTGATGTTTGTGAAGCTATCACATTGTCAGGATTCTCGCTAAATGTTATTCTAATCAATGTTGTGGTAATAGGATAAGCATCAACTGCCTGTGGAGGTGTGGTGTCACTGTAAGTACCTTTAACACTGTTTACTTTTCCCGGTGTTCCGCCTTGTGCATCATTTGATGCATGCCAGTTATATCTTGAATTGCAAGTAAAATCAGCATCAATTCTTTCAATGGTAAATCCTCCTGTTTTTTTGCTGTCATCGTTGTAGTTATCATCACTGAAAATTACTCTGTCTATCAATGTGCCATTGTTATCAGTCAGTTTCAGGTCATCACCAACATCATTATTCAACGAAGGGAATGAACTTGTTCCTGTTGTATTACCATAAGGGATAAAAGATGTTGTGTCAGAATTTTTACAGAGAATGATATATGCCCCCGGCTGTAATGTTACTGCGCCAATGCTTGCTACGGAGGTTGATCCATCAGACAATGTCCAGCCATTGAGAGAAAGAAATTTGTTGCTTCTGTTGTACAGCTCTACAAACTCTGCATTAGGCAGTGGTGACGATACAACAGGTTCAAAATATATTTCGCTAATTACAACATCAAAAGGCTGTGCTGTTACAGGAGCATTCCATGTAAAACCTATGGTGCTTCCTGCAGCAATTACATTACTATTAAAATCAGCTACATTATTTACAACAAGCGTGTATGCAGTGCCGTCTGTAAAAGGAGTGCCAAATGTCAGGTGTACTAAAGAAAAATCATTTATATCGCGTGCTGCCGTGGACGGAGTACCCAAACCCTGCACTGCATAATTTGCTGTAGTTTGTGCCGTATTCAGGTCAACAGGTTCAGAAAATTTTACATCTAAAGCAGTATTCGATAACGGTATTGCCGAAGTTAATGTTGGTGGTGTGACATCTGCAATAAATGGAACAGAGAAATTGTCAAAGAAAAAACCTGTGGCATTGGATGAAGTGTAAGTACAGCTCACACCAAAATAACTTCCTGAGTTAATTGTTGCATCAGTACCCGAAGACTGTAAAGTAAAATTTGTTCCTGCCGCAGCATCGGCATAAATACTCCAAAGACCTGTGTTGTCTCTTGTTATTTTTACACTGATGGTTGATGCGGTTGCAATAAATCCGTTAGTGCCACGTGCTACTGATACAGATGTTGTACCTGTTTGCTTAAAAATTTCGATTGCATCATTGCTGCCCGTTTCGCCAAACTGAACATAATAGCCATTGAGTACTCCTTTTAAGTTTTGTTGATCGCTCACCAAATAAACTCTTGCATAATTGCTTGAAGAGGGTGCAAAATTGAGCTTAATATAAAATTGCCATTCAGTATTATCCAGCATGGGCAGGCTTGTTGTCAATGCCAGATAAGAAGTTGCTGTACCGGTGCTGTTGAGTTGCAGTTGCTGCGAGGCATTGATAATAAACTGACTGTTGTCGCCACTCCAGGCAGGATTAGCAGTAAAATCTCCATCAGAAAAGTTGTCTGTAATTTGTGCAATACCAAAAAATGGAATTATTGCAAGAAAAAGTAGTATATGCTTCATGCCAATAAAAAATATAAGGCAGTGAAGATAAGCAAACCCCATTATTTAAAATAATTAAATTGAAACAGGTTTAAGTAATGTGTTTTTTATTCATTTTTGAGGTAGGAATAAAATATTATGAAAGTAGCAGTAGTAGGAGCAACAGGTCTCGTTGGAAAAACCATGTTGCGTATTTTGGAAGAGAGAAAATTTCCGGTGTCGGAATTAATACCTGTTGCAACGGCAAATTCTGCCGGAAAAAAAATAACTTTTTGTAATAAGGAATATACGGTGGTAACTTGTGAAGAGGCAGTTGCCATGAAACCTGATATTGCCTTATTCTCTGCCGGAGGGTCAACATCTTTAGAATGGGCACCACAATTTGCACAGGTTGGAACTACTGTTATTGATAACTCATCGGCATGGCGTATGAACGAAAAATGCCCTTTGGTAGTCCCTGAAATAAATGCTGACGTATTAACTAAAGGAGATAAAATTATTGCCAACCCAAACTGTTCTACCATTCAGATGGTGATGGTACTTAATCCGCTGCATAAAAAATACAAACTCAAACGAGTTGTTGTATCAACATATCAGTCAGTTTCCGGAACAGGAAAAAAAGCTGTTGATCAACTGATGAATGAACGCAAAGGGATTTCAGGTGCTATGGCCTATCCATATCAAATTGACATGAACGTGTTGCCACATGTTGATTCCTTTTTAGATAATGGATATACGAAGGAAGAAATGAAAATGGTTAATGAAACAAGAAAGATAATGCGATCGGATGAAATAAAAGTTACAGCAACAACTGTGCGCGTGCCGGTGGTTGGAGGTCATAGCGAAGCGATCAATGCAGAGTTTGACAATCAGTTTGAATTGAGTGATGTAAAAAAACTTTTATCCCATACAACAGGTGTGACCATCATTGATGACCCTTCACAACTTCAATATCCGATGCCCACATTTGCTGAAGGAAAAGATGATGTTTTTGTAGGAAGAATCAGACGCGATGAATCGCAACCACAAACATTAAACCTTTGGGTTGTATCTGACAATCTCAGAAAAGGCGCAGCTACCAATGCTATTCAGATTGCAGAGTATTTGCTAAAACAGAATTTGATATAAATAAAAAGCCACCCCACTAAGGATGGCTTCTTTCAGAAAATTATTTTTTAGTTGCGTCTTCCGCCTAAGTAAATCAAAACATAATACATCAGCGTAGCCAAGGCACCTAATGCAGCAACAACATAGGTCATGGCAGCCCACCATAAAGCATCTTTTGCTTTTGCATGTTCACTGCTTGTTACCATGCGGCTATCGTTAAGCCAAACCAATGCTCTTTTACTTGCATCAAACTCCACAGGAAGTGTAATAAAACTAAACAACACTGTCATGGCAAACAACACAATACCTGCAAGTAGCAGCGATGGAAAAACATTAATGAGTAATACACCGCCAAGCAATACCCACTGCACCCATTTTGAAGCAAAACTTACTACAGGCACCAATGCTGAACGAACCTGAAGCATGGTGTAGGCTCTGGCATGTTGCACAGCATGGCCACATTCATGTGCTGCAACGGCAGCAGCAGCAGCATTACGTCCATAATATACAGGCTGACTCAGATTAACAGTTTTGTTAAGCGGATTGTAATGGTCTGTCAACTGACCTTCAACAGAAATAACTTTTACGTCATTTATGCCGTTGTCACGAAGCATTTTTTCTGCAATCTCCTGACCGCTAAGACCTGTTCCTAAAGTTTCATGCGAGTATTGTTCAAACTTTCGCTTTAACTGGGCACTTACCAACCACCCAACAAGCATAAAAACAATTACTATAAGATATATTCCCATTTATTGATTTTTTTAAATTTTAGACTGCTTTTTTACTAATTATTTGTAACTACAATCAAACAGTGTGCAAATATACACAACCTGCATTTTTGTCAGTGTTTTTTATGATTATTATTGAATGAATTACTCCCAACGAAATGTTTTGGCAGCTATAATGTAAATAATAACACCCCAAAGCAGCAATACCAATAACTGTGATACGACATCTATTAAACCTGCACCTTCAAATGCAACTTTGCGCAAAGCATCGTTAAGATAGGTTAAAGGTAATGCTTTACAAAACGGTTGCAGCCATTTTGGAAAAACATCAATCGGAAAAAATGTTCCCGACAACAAAAACTGTGGCATGGTAATGATGTTGGCAATGGGAGGAATAGTGCTTTCACTTTTTGCTATTCCTGAAACCACAAAGCCAAAGCCCATAAAAACGAGAAGTCCAAAAGCACAGATAAGCAGCATGGTAAGAAAAGTACTTATGCCGTTAATGAGTGTAAAGCCAAATGCAAATCTCCCTACGCCTATGATGAAACAAGCACCAAGTAATGAAAATACCATTCGGCTTAATGTTTCGCCCAGAACAATATAAATACGTTTTACAGGTGTGGCAAAAAATCGTTTTATGACCAAGGTTTGTCTGAGGCTGAAAAAAACAAATGCAGTTCCAAAAACACCTGTTGACAATAGCGCAAAACCTAACTGGCCAGGAAGTATAAAATCTATTTTCTTGTATTCACGTCCCGCAATTTCTTCGCTTTTTAACTGTGCTAATGGATGTGCCACATGTGCATCGTATAAATTTATTTTGCTTATAAGATTATCTAAAATATTTTTAGATAGTGCTCCGCCTTCAGGTGCAGCGGTGGAACTTATAAGTTTTGCCGTATAATCAGTTTTGCCTTCAGTAACATTTTTTGTGATAACCAACATACCATCAATCTTTCCTTGCTGAAGTTTTTTACTTGCTACTGCAGAATCGCCTTCAACCCAATCGATAACATCAATGTTTTTTGTGGCTTCATAGATTGGATTTTGATGATCGCTTGAAGGGGTTAGAAATAATTTGACTTTAAGCCCTGTACCCGATAAAAATCCAAAAACCAAAATAAAGGTTAGCGGAAAAACCAGGGTAAAAACTACTGCACTGGGGCTGCGTGTGATTGACCTGAAACTGGCTTTTGCAATAGCCAGCATGGCCTTTGTTTGAGAATAACTCATCTTATTTGTATCAGAAATGCTGCAAATGTAGTTAAGTTGGTTTTTATGAATTAAAATAAAAAATGTACGTTTGCCGTAATAACATAGGTTCGTCAATTCAATGAATCACACATTCTCATTGTTTCAGAGCATGGAAAGGGATAAGATTATCCTTTCTTTCAAAGGAGATATTACTCAGGATTTGCTTGCATCTGTATATCAGATTATGGAGTCGAGAATGGATCAGGACAAGACTGATTCCAAGAGAAAGAAAAGATTTTATCACATTTTAGTCGAGTGTCTTCAGAATGTATATCACCACATGGAAGATTTCAGAAATGTGACAGAATTAGATGAAATTTCTGATGGCTCTGCAATTTTTATCATTGCCAAAGCAAAAGGTGAGGGCTACAGAATTATTACCGGAAACTATATCAAGAAAGAAGAATCGGAAGACCTTAAATCGAAGCTTGAGAAAATTAATTCTATGAACACCGAAGAACTAAGAGCCTATTATCTTGAAACGCTGAGCACCACAGAGCTTTCGCAGAAAGGCGGTGCCGGATTAGGAATGATTGACATTGCCCGAAAGTCGGGACATAAAATAGTTTATAGTTTTGACGGAGTAACCGACACTGTTAATTTTTTTACCCTTGAAGTAACAATTAATTAAATCAAAGAAAATGGATAAGCTGATTATTGAACCGGGCATAAAAACACCTCACATTATTTTTGACGCTGCCAATGGAAGTCTTGAAATTAAAGGTAAATCCATTCCGGAAAACTCAATTGAATTTTATAAGCCGGTTTACGATTGGCTCGATACTTATGCAACACAGCCCAAAGATCAAACTTTGCTGACAGTACAGTTAGAATATTTTAACACCAGCTCTTCTAAATGTTTGCTCGACTTGTTCAGGAAACTTGAAAACATTCATTCTTCAGGTAAAGGAAAAGTAAATGTAAAATGGCTTTATGAGGAAGATGATGAAGACATTATGGAAGCCGGTGATGACTATCAGACCATTGTAAAACTTCCTTTTAGTATCGAGAAAATTTCAGGATAATTACTTTCCTTCAAAAATTTCGTCAATAGTTTTTACAGCAACAGCATGATAACCCGGACGTGCCGTTTGGTAAACTTTTTCTATCCATGGTTTTAATGTTGTATCTGCTGCCGCTTTTCGGTAAAGTGGGGCAATAAATTTTCTGCGCCCTACTGTGTTTAGAAAATTTTCTAATGCTTGATATGCAGGCTTGTAATGACAGGCAATAGCTATCATAAACCAATCAAATGCAATTTCCGAATTTTGAATTTGCGTGAAATGAAAATGATTATCCAAAGCAACAGCTTTTTCGTAGGTCATCTCAGGAGCAACAGTACGCAGAAAATGCAGGTAATGATGTGTTGTCCATCTTGTAGTATCAGGTATTGCAGAAGTTTTTATAAATGCAGCTGCAGCTTTTTCTACCGTATCAAAATAACGGCTTTTAATTACAGGAAGACTTTTAGGTAATCCTGTTCCATAAACCCATTCATCAACATTTACTTTTTGCTTTATGAGTGGATTCTCCTGCAGCAGATTGGCATCTAAATATTTTACAAATTTCTCTGTTGTCATAGTTTGAAATCGATGCTCTTCAAAATACTTTTTTAGAAATGCATCCCATACATCACGGCCAGCTGCTTCTTCAAGTGCCATCAGAAAAAACCTTCCCTTTTCATAAGCAATATCACCCATGCCATCATCAGGATCGCGGCCTTTGAGGTCGAGAAAAAGTTTAGTATCCGGATTGTTATCACCCATAACGGCAACGGTATGTTTCAGTTCATTTTGCGAAAGCAAGTTCAGCATGTCGGCATAATCTTTTCCATAAATTTTTTCCATGATGCGCGATTCAAAGTAAACCGTAAAACCTTCATTTAGCCAAAAGTCGTTCCATGTAGCGTTGGTCACTAAATTACCGCTCCATGAATGTGCCAATTCATGCGCAATAAGGCTAACCAATGAACGGTCACCTGTGATGATTGTTGGTGTCGCAAATGTGACACATGGATTTTCCATCCCACCAAAAGGAAAGGAAGGTGGTAATACTAAAACATCATATTGTATCCAGGGATACTTTCCATAAAGCTGCTCAGCAGATGCAATCATGGCGGGTAAATCTGAAAACTCATGAAAAGCCTTGCCCAACATAACAGGTTCTGCGTAAATGCCACAACGGTTGTCATAGGCTTTGTAAGCAAGGTCGCCAATGCTTAAGGCCATCAGGTATGATGGAACAGGCAAGGGCATTTTGAATGAATAGTTGCCATTGCCAATTTGTTTGGGGTTTTGCGGACAACTCATCAATGCCATAAGCTCTTTAGGACAATGAATGGTAGCTGTCCATGTGAATTTTATTCCAGGTGTATCTTGCAACGGTATCCAGCTGCGTGCCAGAATTGCCTCTGATTGTGTGAATAAAAACGGATATATTTTACCTGCTGTTTGCTCAGGTGATAGCCATTGCAATGCACGTGCATCGGGTGATGTTTCATAATTAATAGTAACCACTTTTGTGCTTGCTGTAACAGGAATGGCAAGCTCACTGCCTAAAATTTCATCTGCAGGTTTTAAAATAAATTTAACAGGTGCATCATTTACTTTTACACTTTCTATTTTCAGATTGTAGGTGTCTAAACGTAATGTGTCGGCATGGGTAAGATTCTTTACTTGCAAGTCAACAAATCCAACTAATTTTTTAGTTGAGAAATCAGCTTTAAGATTCAGATCAAGATGCTGCACAACAATTTCTGCAGGGTTGGAGTAAGAGTGTGCATCTTTAATATTTACTCCCCTTTCATCTCCCGGTTTATCAGCAAACATGGCAAATGGTATTAGCATTAAAAATAAAATACTTTTCATTGATTAATTATTATGTTCTAAACATATAAATGTGTGGAATATTATCTTCCATAAATTCTTCACTAATGACTGTAAATCCAAATGATTCATAGAATTTACAAAGATAACTTTGTGCCATAATTTTTATTGGGCTGTTTGGGAATAAGCTCCTACATTCATCTAATGCTTTTTCAACCACAAGTTTTCCCAAACCTGTTCGTCTTAGTTGTTGATGTGTAACAATGCGTCCAATTGAAACTTCATCATACAAAACACCGGGAGGAATAATTCGTGCATAGCCAACAGTTTGTTGATTTGCCAAAGCCATCAGATGAAAAGAAAGTTTGTCGGTTTTGTCAATATCACTATAAGGACAATTTTGCTCCACGATAAAGACCTGCTGCCTGATTTGTAAAAAATCATGCAGTTCATGTGCTGTAAGATCATTAAACGGTTTAAACTTCCAGGAAATTTTCATTCTATGATGGCATGATAAGGCAGCGAATATAAAACACATTTTGTGAATAGAAAAAGAAGTAATATGATGGCATGCTTTGTTAGCAGCATTTTGATGATTAACATTATTTGCATCAAACTAATTAAATAACTTTGGCGCCATGTCATGGCCACAACTTATTGTTACTGACAGCAGCCGAAGTGGAAAGCTTCCTTTTGCTCCTTTCAAAAGGACACAGGAAGAGTCTGCACAGCAGCCAAAGGCCGATAAAATAATCAAGAAGGTTGTGAGGCAAAATCTCCCTATAAAAACCGATAGTATAAATGTTACTGCCACGGTTGTAGATACAATAAAACCTTTTGCAAACGATAGTGTTCAAGCTGCCAATGATTCTTCAGTTGCAGATATGTCGAGATTGTTTCGTTTTACTGATGAGGAAAATGATGAACTGAACAATTCAGATCAACAATTTATTTCATCTTCGGCATATTTCAGGCAGCATCAGCTTGAGGTAAAATCTTTATCTCCACAATTATTTAATAAGACTGTTCCGGATTGGTTTACCATAGTCATTTTTTTTCTGATTGTGGGCATTACAACAGTAAAAGTTTTTTATCAGAATATTTTCAGGCAGTTGGTTGAGGCTGTTTACAGTTTTGCCGTTACCAATCAGGTGGTGCGCGATGAAAATTTGTTAGTGCAACGTGCATCAGTTTTGCTGAATGTAATTTTTTATTGTAGCTCCGGTTTGTTTTTTTATTGGATTAGCGTGCGCTACAATTGGAATCATCCAATCTTAAATGAAGGGTTGTTGCGTTTTTTGTTTTTTGCTTTCGTGACAGCAGTTTTTTTTACTGTAAAAATGTTGTTGTTGAAACTTTTAGGAACAATTTTTAATCTCGATAAACCGGTAGCTGTTTTTATTTTCTCCATTTTTTTGACTAACAATTTATTGGGTGTTTTACTGGTGCTGATTACTTCATTTATGGCATATTTATCCGGTGTGAGTCTGATAAATTACGTCTATCTGGTATTAGGAATTCTTTCTCTGGCATTTGTTTTTTTATTGTACAGGGCATTTTTGATTTCACGGACTGTGCAGGGTTATTCTTTGTATTATTTAATTTTATACTTTTGCACCCTTGAAATTGTACCGATTGTATTGATAATAAAACTTGCATCGGAGTAATTAAACAAGGTGATTAAAAAAGCATGGCCGGAAATTCGAAAGTAAAGACAATACTCGTAACGCAACCCAAGCCCGAAACGGAAAAGAATCCATACTTTGATCTTGCAAAAAAGTTCAATGTAAAAATAGATTTCCGTCCTTTTATTCAGATTGAAGGAATACCTGCAAAAGATTTTCGCAAAGACCGCGTTAACGTTGCAGAATTTCAGGCAGTGATTTTAACAAGTCGTCAGGCTGCCGACCATTATTTCAGAATGGCATCAGAAATGCGCATGACTAATTTTGATGAAGTGAAATTTTTCTGCGTGTCTGAGTCAACTGCCTTTTATCTCCAGAAATATATTACTTACCGCAAACGCAAAGTTTTTTATGGCAATAACAGCATAAACGATTTGACTGATGTGTTGAAGAAACACAAGAAAGAAAAGTTTTTGCTGCCTTGCAGCGAAGTAATGAATCCCGACATCATTAATACCTTAAAAGATGGCGACCTTAATTTTATAACTGCTGCTATGTACAGAACTGTTAGCAGTGATCTTTCAGATGTGAATATTGAGTCGTTTGATATGATTGTGTTCTTCAGCCCATCGGGAGTTCAGTCGCTGTTGAAGAATTTTCCTAAATACAAACAAGGCAATACCAGAATTGCAACATTTGGCTTAAGCACATCGCAGACTGCAAAAGATGCTAAGTTAAAAGTAGAAGTTGAAGCACCTGTTCCGCAGGCACCAAGTATGACAATGGCTATTGAGCAGTATCTGAAAAAAGCTAACAAATAATTTTATTATTTAATCTCACTGAGTTTTTGCTGAGCCGCTGTGGCATAAAATCCTTTAGCCGAAATTATTTTCTGCAATAACTCTTTTGCTTTATCCATCTCACCTTTTTGCAACAGCAGCAACGACCTGTGCCATGCAGACTCCTGATTAAATGTATTATTTGATTGCGCATCTAAACGGTCGAGGAAATGAAGTGCTTTATCATACTGCTGACTTTCGCTATAAGACATTGCCGTATAAAACAATGCATTTACATCGCTATGATTGTCTGAAAGTAAGAGTTGCAATTTGTTAATCGCAGAAGCGTATTTCTTATTGTTGTAATCAGCCAATGCTTCAGACAAAAAGTCCTGATATGCTATTGTGCGAGACTGCATGTTGTTTAACGTTTTGGATTTTTCCATATCCTTTCTCGATTCATAACGGGCAGGAATGCCATTGTCTTCCTTTGTTATGTTCTTTTCGCGTTTGTACTCACCGGAATAGTCATACACTTTTAGTCCCTCAATATTTTTTGTTGCCGATTTCACAGGAGCAACAGCACCTGCCGATGCAGACTCAGTAGCGATGGGTGCTGCAACATCTACTGACGGTGGCTCGGCAACTGCCTCATTGTTCTGAACAGGTTCTGTTGCAGCAAAGGCTTTATCCTCTGTACTTGCTTTTGCTACCATTGCATTTTGTGCTGCCATAATATTTTTTGATGCTTGTTGCATTTTTTCTTCTGCCGGAGGAGGAGGTGGTTGAGGTTGAATGGTAGATTCATTCAATTTAGCATCGCTGTTGGATGGCGGTGTTTCTGTATTTAGTTTTTGTTGTGCAGCAGGTGTACTAATATGTTCCGCTGTGTTTTCTTGTTTGAAAGAATAATTAGAAATAATCCATCCCGTAGCAATTAAAATTGCAACAGATGCTGCAGCATAATACCATCTGTTTATTGATGGTGTTTGCTTTGCAGAAGGAGAATATTTATCCGACACCTGTCTGATGGTTTCATCAAGCGGTTTCATCGTGGTCAACAAGGCAAGGCCTTCTGCTGCATCGGAACACAGCTCACAGTCTGTCAGGTGCTTTTCAATGGCATGCTTTTCGGCATCCGTCATTTTTCCCTGCACATATTTTGTCAGTCTCTCTTTACCAATGCAGTCAGAGGTTTTAAATATTTCAATTTTACGACTTGACATGATTATTTTTCTCCATATAAATTCTGAGATTCCTTTTCCCATTCTGAATAAAACTCTTCACCTGCTTGAAGTCAAAACCTGTAAGGTCTGTTATTTCATTATAGCATTTTTCTTTCAGAAAAAACAACTCAATACATATTCTTTGTTCTTCATTCAATGTTTTTATTGCTTCTTCAAGCATCACCAATTCTTTTTCTTTTTCATAGACTTGGTCAGTATTTTCTGTTACAAAGTCTGTTGTTGCAGCAATTTCATCGCGGTTGTAAATGTCTGCTCTGTTTTTTGCTGCCTGTTTGCTGCGCAATTGCATCAGACAAAAGTTTTGTGCCACACGATGCACCCAGTACGAGAACTTCTGTACATCATGTTTTAACAAATCGGCATAAAGTTTTTCAAAAATCTGCAATACGGCATCTTTACTGTCGTCAACATCTTTAAGATACTTCATACACACACCAAACACTAAATGAGAATAGCGGTTAAACAGTACACCCACAGCTTGTTTATCACCTTGCTGACGATATTGCAACACAAGCTCTTCATCGCTAAGCGCATTCTTATCCTTACTCCGGATGAGCCACATAAATAATTTTTACTTTCTGATTAATGGTAGGATGCCCTGCTAAAAGCGATTCCATAAAATAAACTCAAAATATCTTAAAAAATTAAAGCACTACTTCTTGTATGACATGAATAGGAATATCTTTTCCTGCTTTTAATTCCACATGATCGTTGGTGACAGCCCAAACCGTTGTTTCTACCGCACAGGTGCCTTCAGTGGTTTCAAACACGATACGCACTTTTTGTTTGTAATCGTTTCCTAATGCCATGGCGCCATCGAGCAAAATTTTTCGCCTTGCGCGATCAATTTCATTCGATAATACTTCGTGTTGAACAAAATGGTAGTCAGATAAATCTTCTTTAGCAATGATGGTGAGTTCCATATTGAGTGATTTTTGATACATCAGAGTTTTAGCGGCATATAAAAGTAGGCATTAATTCCGATATATTCAATAAAATTTTAAAACGGCCATTTTTCCTGACTTCCCGGCCATCCAGATCTGTTTTTGTGAAGGCGTTATACTGATAGTGTAAAATGTTAGCGACTGTCCATCAGCGTTTTTAATATCCTTAATGTGGTGTTGACTGTCAACCATATACGTGCCATTATGCCCGGTTACAATCAGGTAGTTGTCATTTTTTGTTTTTATTGTTTTGATGCATGACACAAAAGCACCATCAGGAAGTTTTATGGGTTGCCATGTCTTGCCACCATCGTTTGTTTGGTATAAGGTTGTTGTAGTGTCTGATTGCAGATAATTGCCTCCGCCAATAAAGCCATTGAGTTTGTTTTCAAAATGCATGGTAAAAATTCCTGTCATAGTGCTGCCGCTAATCATAGGTGTGTTTTTCGGAAGGAATGCACCGTTATTTTCAGAAATAAAAAGTCTTGATGTGCTTCCTCCGGTAGCAAAAATCACGCTGTTTTGCAGCCATTGTATGTTGGTGTTGCTTGCAGCAAAGCAACCTTCACCTTTCATTGCAGGAGATGTAACTTTTAGCTCCTGCCAGTTGTTGCCGCCATCGGTTGTTTTAATAATCATAAAATGTCCATCTATGGGGTCGCTTATGGCAATGCCTTGCAAAGAATCTTTAAATGTCATGCTGTCAAAAAAAACACCCTTGCTGTGATTGCTGTAAACACTTTGCCATGATGCACCATAATTATTTGTTCTCAATAGATATGCCGGTGAATCAATGCTCAATAACAATACTGTTGAATCGTTTAAAGCAGCTATAGATCTGAACTCAGGATACTTTCCATCAACGGCAGCAGAGTCTATATGCCAGTTGTTTCCACCATCTTTTGTAAAACCAAAAACACCCTTGTTAGCCGCAAACCACACCACACTATCGTTTACTGCCTGCAGGGCACGAATACTTACCTGAACCGGCAATTGTATCGTTCTTAATTCTATCTGTTGTGCCTTCAGTGATAATGTAAAACAAAAGCACCACAGTATGAGAAAACTTTTTTGCATTGTGTTTCAAATGTAGTGTTTTTTCAGGCCTGCAATGGTTGTATAAGTAATACAATGTAATTTTTCTTAGGACTATTCTCTTTCCCTCATTCCCGCGAAGCTCCTGTTTTGTGGGGCAAGGTGCTTAATTTATTACATAAAAAGTTAAATGCTTATTTTAAAAATAAGGAAGTAATAAAAGTGCTTATATTGTAGCCATCAGAATGTTTGTATTGTAATCATGTCAGAACAGCTTAACCGTGTCATAGCACACATGGATTTGGATTGTTTTTTTGTATCCGTATCGCGGCTGTTGCATCCGGAACTAAACAATAAGCCGGTAATTGTTGGCGGTGGCGAGCGTGGTGTAGTGGCTGCATGCAGCTACGAAACCAGAAAATTTGGTGTGCACTCTGCCATGCCCATTAAACAGGCAAAACGACTTTGCCCGGAAGCTATTATTGTTCGTGGCGATTATGATGCTTACAGCAATCATTCCGATATGGTGAATGAGATTATTTGCGAAAGTGTGCCGCTGTATGAGCGCAGCAGTATTGACGAATTTTACTTAGACCTAACGGGCATGGATCGTTTTTTTGGATGCTATAAACATGCCACAGAACTCAGGCAACGCATCATGCGCGAAACAGGGCTGCCTATTTCTTTTGGTATGAGTGCCAACAAAACCGTAAGTAAAATTGCTACCGATGAAGCAAAGCCCAACAATCAGATGCAGGTGAACTGTGGCGAAGAGAAATTTTTTTTAGCTCCGCTGTCGGTACGAAAAATTCCTATGGTGGGCCAAAAGACCTACACACTGCTGCGCAGCATGGGTGTAGAGAAAGTAAAAACCGTACAGGAAATGCCTGTTGAACTGATGGAGCGTGTGCTGGGCGAAAACGGAACTACCATCTGGAAAAAGGCCAACGGCATTGACACCACCCCCGTAGAGCCTTATCACGAGCAAAAAAGCATGAGCACAGAAGAAACTTTTGAGCAGGACACTATTGACGTGCAACGTCTGCAACATATTCTCATTGCCATGACAGAAAAACTATGCTTCCGCCTGCGCAGCGAACATAAGGTCACCTCCTGCGTTGCCGTGAAAATACGCTATAGCAATTTCGACACACATACCATGCAATGCCGTATTCCCTACACCGGCTGCGACCACATCATCATCAAACATGTTAAAGATTTGTTCGGCAAACTGTATAACCGCAGACTGCTCATTCGTCTGGTGGGCGTAAAGTTCAGCCACCTGGTGGGGGGCGGACATCAAATCAATCTGTTTGAAGACAGCGAAGAAATCATCAACCTCTATCAGGCAATGGACAACCTGCGCCTGCGCTTTGGCGAAGACAAAATTCAACGTGCCGCTGCTATGAATTTTTCACTGCGCGGCTTCAATCCGTTTAATGGGTTGAGTAAAAAACCGGAAAGCAAATAAAATCCGGAAGCGTGTTAAATATTAAGAAGGGCGAATTGATGTTAAAAAGTAGAATTAATTTATCATCAATACCAAATCAGGCAACAAGCCGAGCTTTCCATTTTTGAGTATATTGCAACTTTTTATATCACTGTTGGAAGGTACAAACAGTTAAAGAACTTAACTATTCTAAAGCATCAACAATTATTAAACAACACTAAACATGCTACAAAAGGTTATAAATTATTGTCCACTTTTTTCTTGGAATTCCAAATAACGAATCTGTTACGTTCCGAACCATCGGAATTACGAATAGAAAAATAAATACTGTTTAAAGAAACGCTTTGCGAAATCGGGGCGTTTTTTTGTTGGGAGAAATGCCAAGGAAAAATATTTATCAACTGCTTGAATTTTTAATAATATTTTCATATACATTTACACTGTTTTTCTTTTTCAGGTGTAATTAAAAATTTGGTTACATGATTAGAAGGTGGTTGCTTTCATTGGTATTTTTTTTATTGCTTTTACGCGGTAACGCACAGGTGGCGAATGATAGTTGTTTATCTGCGACAAATTTAGGTTTACTTCCAATAGGTTCTGTTTTAAGTGTTCCTTGTTTAAGTGGGGCACCTGAAATTTTTATTGCAGATTCAACCACAATGGCTGTTGCTAATTATCCTTATCCGAGCATTCCTAACGGATGTAACGGATACGTGAGTACAGTTGCCTCACCTGCAAAAGACAGATGGTATAAATTTACGGTAAACTGCGATTTTACTTTTAGGGTGGAAAATTCGGACACTCTGCACTTAAGTTTTTGGTTGGGTGATTCTTGCAGTAATTTACTACCAATTGAATGTTTTACTATACCTGCTAATACAACTTTTATTCAAGCACTATCTGGGTTAGGAGGACATTGGATTTATTTGCAAATAAGTGGACAAGATAACATAAATGCAAACCATTATAATATTTGTTTTTCTACATCAATTCCAATGTGTGCACCTTCTTTTAATTTGGGTGCTTTTACTCCTGTGCTATGTTTTGATTATAACCTGCAAGTTATAAACTCTACAAGTGCTTCGATAAATGATGGAGGCATTATTATTAATATAACTGAAGGGAACCCTCCTTACACTTGCTCATGGAGTGATGGTGCAACTGGTTTTATAAGAGATAGCTTGCAGATAGGGCATTACACTTTTACAATTGTTGATGGGATTGGGTGTGAATTGACAGACTCGGTGACAGTGGGCATTATAACTATCCAAAAAGATATTATTGAAAATGATTTACATGAAATAAAAATTTTGTTCAACAATTTAAACCATACCCTATTATTAAAAAGTAATAGCTCGTCAATTATTGGTAGAGAAATCAACTTAAGTATTTTTGATATAGGCGGGCAAAAGGTATTTAATAATAAAACAAAAGCTAATATTCCTTTTGAATTTTATTGTAAAAATGGGATCTATTTATTTCAAATTTCCGTTCAAAATTGTGTTATAAACAAAAAAATATATATCAACTAATCATGTTCTAACCAATAGAACCCCTCTGGCGCACCCCGATAGTTATCGGGGTGCGCCAGAGGAAGACTAAAAGATGGTAAATAATCTAAAAAATCAAAAAGTTGTAGAATAATAATGCCTTGACAAAACAAAATTCAATATTTGCTTTAACGGTCTTAAGTTTTAATTATAAATATCAATAGTTAAACTCAGGTGCCTAAGCTTAATTAAGAAAGCTTTATAAAAACTTTCTGATGAAAAACTTAATACCATTAACCATTAAAAGATATTTTGCTGTATTTGTTTCTATATTCTAAAGGTGTAACACCAGTATGTTTTTTAAATAAATCCCTGAATGACTTGGTGTCTGTATAGCCTACGTCAAACATCACTTCAGTAATATTTTTTCTGCTGCTTTCAAACTTACGCTTTGCAGTTTCAATTTTTACTCGTTGAATATATTCCAGGACTGAATGATTGGTTGACTTCAGAAATCTTCGCTCAAAAGTTCTTCGGCTCATCTTTGTAAAGTCAGCAAGTTGGTCCACTGTTATTCGTACATCAGTATGTTTTTCTATATAACTCTGTGCTTTTAAAATTTCAATATCCGTATGATTTTTGTGACCATTAAAAATTGCAAATGACGCCTGACTGTTTCGATCCAAATCAATAGCAAAGTATTTTGAAGCAAGTATAGCAGTATGACGATCAGAATATTTTTCCAACAAATAAAACAGTAAATTCCACAGTGAGTTTGCACCACCGCTGCTGTAAACACCACATGCTTCTGTAATGATAGCGCCATCAACTACAACTGTATTTGAAAATAAATCATTAAACTCATTAAAATAAGCCCAATGTGTTGACACTTTTTTACCGTCAACCAATCCGGAAGCCGCTAATAAAAAAGCACCGATACATAAACTTGCAACTTCTGAACCCTGACGATGCATTTTTTGTAACCATGGAATGGCAGCAGAATTTTTCTTTAAGGAATGTTTTACGTCACCATAAAGTGCAGGTATAATTATTAAGTCAGAATCATTAACATTACTTATATGCCTATCAATACGAATGCTGTATTCACCATCATTGGCTTTGATGCTTTTTTGCAAGCCTACGTACTCAACTTTAAACTTTGGTCTTTTACCTGAGGCTATAAGAATATCATTTGCAGTATTGAATAATCTGTATGCCGGTGTTATGACTTCTATAGCTGCATGATGCGGTACATAAACAGAAATTAACATTCCGGCAATTTTTATTTGGTAAAGTTAAAACATTTTGTCATTATCACACCTTAAAACTGTCGTTTCTGCCACCATTAGCTGTTGAAACTGTTGCTCATCTTTGTAATGCTAAATCAATCATTCACTTTTAAACAAAAAATTATGCAAACAAATAATGTAAATCTACACAGGGTTTTTGCTTCTCCAATAGAGAAAGTGTTCAGAGCATTTTCTGATGCCGATGCCTATTCCACATGGTTGCCACCGTATGGGTTTATTGCCAAAACCCATCAGTACGATTTTAAAAAAGGAGGCAGTTATAAAATGTCGTTTGTTAATTTCACCACAGGTTTTATTCACTCATTCGGTGGAGAGTTTTTAGAAATTAATACCAATGAACTCATAAAAATTACAGACCGCTTTGATGACCCAAACCTACCCGGTGAAATGATTACTACTATTCAATTTAAGAAAGTGAGTTGTGGTACTGAAGTGAATATTTCGCAAACAGGAATTCCCGAAGCTATACCTTCAGAGATGTGTTATTTAGGATGGCAGGATTCATTGGACAAGCTAAAAAGATTGGTCGAACCTAATATACCTGATGCCTGATTTTTCTGTATTAAATTTAAACAAACATAAATCAATATAATAACAAAATTCAAAAAACAATCATTATGCTAAAACAAGTATTTATAAATCTTCCTGTAAAGGATCTGGAAAAATCCATGTCATTTTACGAAGCAATTGGTTTCACAAACAATCCTCAGTTTACAGATCATACTGCTGCCTGCATGGTTTGGAGTGATACTATTTTTGTAATGCTTTTAACGCATGCTAAATTTAAACAGTTTACATCCAAACAAATTATTGATGCAAAACAATCAGTAGGTGTTTCAAATGCACTGTCATTTGAAAGTATTGAGACTATGAAAACATTTGCAGCTAATGCAGTCAAGGCCGGAGGCAGAGAATATGCCTCAGCAAGTGATTATGGTTTTATGCAACAATATTTTATTGAAGATTTGGATGGGCACAATTGGGAGCCATTCTATATGGATATGAGTAAATTCCCAGGATAAATAACAAACTATAAAATTAAGAAATATGGCAAAGAAAAAAATAGCTCCATGTTTATGGATTGAAAAGGATGCTAAAAAAGCGGCTAAATATTACCTCTCAATATTTAAGGATGGCAAGATGCTTTCCTATAAGGCATATAAAAACTCAGGTACGCCCAGTGGCGATTTTGATATTGCTTATATCAATATTCTGGGAATGGATGTTCAGATTCTTGCTGCAGGACCTCTGTTTAAATTTAGCGAAGCAGTATCTTTTGTTATCATCTGCAAAGACCAAAAAGAAATTGATTATTACTGGAAGGCATTAACAAAGAATGGTGGCAGCGAAGGCCCATGCGGATGGTGCAAAGACAAGTACGGCCTGTCATGGCAAGTTACCCCCGAGCAATATTTCAAATTAGAAAATCATAAAAACAAAGCCAAGCAGGAATATGCTTTCAAAGCTTTGATGAAAATGAAAAAAATTATCATTGCCGACTTAGTAGAAAACAAGTAAATTTCAGCGGAACTATAAGATTCAATAACGGATGAATAAAATTGCTGTGAGTACCTCTATCAGTGAATCAATAAGAAAAGTGTGGGATTACTATACCCATTCCAACCCTATTGTTAACCGGAATTTTGTTGAGGCATGATGGCAGGCTATTCTGAGCAATTTTAAAAGTTGTACCGAGCATAATTAATCCATGCAATTATGTGCGTATATCCATTTTAATGGTAATTGCAAAAAAGCAATGACCTTTTATAAAAAGTGTCTTGGTGGAAAACTGAGTTTCCAAACGGTTAGCGAATTGCCGCAGTCAGAGTCACTTCCTTCCTATATGCAAAGGAGTATTCTGACAGCTTTATTACAAACTAAACATTTTCAGTTAGCAGGAACAGACCTGAACAATGAATCAGTTTATTTGCCTGACAATAGTTTTTCGCTGCTCTTACAATGTGATAGCGAATCGGATATAAAGCGGTTGTACAGGCAACTTTCTGCAGGTGGAGTGAAGACACAGTTGCTTCAGAAAAATTTTTATGGTGTAGTAATTGGTTCTGTTAAAGATAAGTTTGGCATTAACTGGGTGCTACAGTGCTGATTGCACTGTTTTTTGAATTTATTTTCTTTCAGAAAATTTGTTGCAGTTTTTCTTAATGTTTATATTACAACCGACCGAATGATTGCAATGTAAACATATTGTATGTGTGTAGCGGCAGTTATCGGGTTGCTTCAATATGTTGCCATGCACCTCTGTTGTCACTCATACTTCTCCTTAAAATACGGCACCATTAGTCCGGAAGATTTGTTATGCCTTGCCGCACAAAAAAATATTCGGTCGCTGGCACTCACTGATATCAACAACACCTCGGGCATACTCGATTTTTTTCGTTTAGCACAACGATATAATGTTTGTCCTGTGGCAGGCATTGATTTCAGAAATGGTGTGGAGCAAAAATTTATCGGCATTGCAAAAAACAGCGAAGGGTTTCATGAGCTCAATAAGCTTTTATCAGAATATTTATTTTCCGGAGAAAGATTCTCAGACAAAACTCCGGCACTCCAACAGGCATGGATAGTTTATCCATTGTTGTCGGCACCACAACAGTTGCTCGAAAACGAATTTGTAGGCATTAAACCAACTGAACTTTTTCAGTTAAACTTTTCGCAGTGGAAAAGTAAGTTACACAAACTGGTTGCTCTTGCACCGGTAACTTTTCGCAACAAGACAGATTTTAATTCACACCGGCTGCTGCGTGCCATCAGCTACAATACGCTGCTCAGCAAGCTGCCCGTTGCCGGACAGGCACCGGCAGATGAAATTATGTATTCACCGGAAGAGATGAAATACATTTACAAAGAATATCCACAACTGATTTACAACACAGAAAAATTATTGGAGTCCTGTCATATAGATTTTGAATTCGGAAAAAACAAAAACAAAAAATATTTTTTGGGCAGTGCCAAACGCGATCATCACAAACTGATGAGTCTTTGTTATGAGGGTTTAAGTTATCGTTACCCGAATACTGACGACACCATCATTGACCGTTTTGAAAAAGAGATTCAGATGATAGGTGAGTTGGGTTTCTCATCATATTTTCTCATCAACCACGACATTGTGCGCTATGCACGAAGTAAGAATTATTTTTATGTAGGCCGTGGCAGTGGAGCCAACAGCATGGTAGCCTACCTGCTGCGCATTACCGATGTTGACCCCATAGACCTCGACTTGTACTTCGAGCGGTTTATCAATCCGCAGCGCACCAGCCCTCCCGATTTTGACATTGATTTCAGCTGGAACGAACGCGATGATGTGATTGATTACATTTTTAACCGAAGTACTTTTGGCAGAGAACATGTTGCGCTGCTGGCCACCTACAGCACCTTTCAGCGCGATGCAGCCATCCGTGAGTTGGGAAAAGTTTTTGGCTTACCCAAGGCAGAGATTGATTCGTTTTTTGAAAGTGGAAATGCCAAACGCGACCACATCAGTAACTTAGTGTTGCAATATGCGCAGCGCATCATAGACCTGCCTTCGCACCTGAGTATTCATGCGGGGGGCGTACTTATTTCAGAAAAACCCATGACGTATTATACCGCTTTAGATAATCCGCCCAAGGGGTTTCCACTTACACAGTTCAGCATGCTCGAAGCAGAAGATTTAGGTCTTTATAAATTTGATATCCTGTCGCAGCGTGGACTGGGAAAGATTAAAGATGCTGTTGCTATTATTGAAAAAAACCGACAGGTAAAAGTAGATATTCACGACATCAAACGGTTTAAAGAAGATGAGGCTGTGAGGCACAACCTTGAGCAGGCAAACCTGATGGGATGTTTTTATGTGGAGAGTCCTGCCATGCGTATGTTGCTGAAGAAGCTAAAAGCCAAAACCTATCTCGACTTGGTGGCTGCAAGTTCAATCATCCGTCCCGGGGTGGCACAAAGTGGCATGATGCGCGAGTATATTTTACGCTTTCATGATGAGAGCCGCAGAACCTACATACATCCGATGATGGAGGAGCTGATGCGCGAAACTTTTGGGGTGATGGTTTATCAGGAAGATGTGATTAAGGTAGCACATTATTTTGCCGGACTTACCCTTACTGAAGCCGACATGCTGCGCAGAGGGATGAGTGGCAAATACCGTGGCCGTGCAGAGTTTGAGAAAGTAAAAGATGCTTTTTTTAAAGGCTGCGCACAAAAGGGACATGCGCCCGACACTACTGCTGAGGTGTGGCGGCAGATTGAATCGTTTGCCGGCTATGCCTTCAGCAAGGGGCACTCGGCATCGTATGCCGTAGAGAGCTATCAGTGTATGTTTTTAAAGACGTATTTTCCGCTTGAGTATATGGTGGCATGCATCAACAACGGTGGAGGCTTTTACGCAGCTGAATTTTATGTGCATGAGGCCCGTCTGAACGGAGGCATTATTCTGGCACCCGATGTAAACCACAGTGCTTATGAAACCACCATCAGCGGAAAAAATGTTTATCTCGGATTTCATTTGGTGGGTGAGCTGGAAACAAAGACGGCTGAAAATATTTTGAATGCAAGAACACAGGAAGGCCCTTTTACTTCGCTGGCAGGTTTTATGCAACGGGTAGAAATTTCATTGGAGCAGTTGCGGCTGCTCATACGCATAAATGCTTTACGTTTTACGGGCAGAACTAAGCAGCAATTGCTTTGGGACATTCACGAAATGATAGGTCATGAAAAAAAAACCTGTACGGCAAGGCAATTATTTGAAGCCGAACACCAACATTTTGCACTGCCAGAGTTGCATAGCAGCCAAACAGACGACACCTGGGATGAAATAGAAATGCTGGGCTTTCCGTTAGGCTCGCCATTTGATTTGCTCATGGCAGAGCCGCTCCCATGCAATGAAAAAAATATTATTACACTGGCTTCGGAATTGCCGCAGCATTGTGGCAGAACCGTTGCTATTGCCGGTTATTTTGTGACACGCAAACCCACACGCACCAAGCATGGACAGCCCATGGCTTTTGGTACTTTTTTAGACCACAACGGACAGTGGATTGACACCACACACTTTCCTAACGTAGTGAAGCAATATCCCTTTCGCGGCAAAGGTTGCTACCGCATCACCGGAAAGGTGGTGCAGGAGTTTGGTTTTTACAGCATAGATGTCACCTCTCTGAGTTTGTTGCCCTACAAAATAAGGTTTGCCGATGCTGCCGGAAATTGAAACCAAACCCACTCTGTTATATACAGGTGAAGAAAACGTGCTTGAAATTCCGCTACTAAAATCAATCCCTGCGCTATCACCAAAACACCACATATTGTTTTGGTTTTGAGCTATGGCATTTGCACTTAGCAACCCTTTCGGGCTTGGAGAAAGATATATACCTGGCAGAACGGATTGTTTATAACCGGCAGTCTTAGAAAATGTATAGCTATCTGAAAAACAAGGACCTACATACGACCTTAGGTTTGTTAAAAACCTTTATATTTGCCGCTCTTAAAAAAATACCGAAAAAATCAATTATTCATGCAAAGCAAAGGCGCAATTAAATTTTTAGCCATTCTGATTACAATCATCTGTCTGTTTCAGTTGTCTTTTACAGTAGTTACAAACCGTATAGAAAGCAAGGCACATCAGGCAACTAATGGCAACCCCGAAGCATACAAGGCATACATTGACTCTATCAGTCAGTTAACAGCTTATAATCTGGGCTTTAAAAAATACACCTATCAGGAATGTAAAGAGCGTGAAATCAACCTTGGTCTTGACCTTAAAGGAGGTATGAACGTAACGATGGAAGTTAGTGTTACTGACCTGATTCGCAATATGGCCAACAATCCTAATGACCCAATGTTGGTGAAAGCCCTGGATGATGCCCATCAGGCACAACGTACAAGCCAGAAAGGATTGGTACAATTGTTTGGCGAAGCCTTTGAACGCAACAATCCGGGAGCAAAATTAGCAGGGCTTTACAGCACCATGGATTTGCAAAGCAGAGTAAATTTTAACTCTACCAATGCCGAAGTAATAAAGGTTATTCAATCAGAAGCAGATGCTGCTATCAGCCGTACCTACAACATTCTTCGCACACGTATTGATAAATTTGGTGTAACGCAACCCAACATTCAACAGTTAGGCGGAGGACGTATTTTGATTGAGCTACCCGGAGTAAAAGAGCCGGATCGTGTGCGTAAACTGTTACAAGGAACTGCACAACTGGAATTCTGGGAAACCTATGATAATGCAGAAGTGTTTCCACAGTTAGAAGCAGTAAATAAAAAACTTGCTGCACTTGAAACTCCAGTACCAACAGACTCTAGTGCAAAATCAGATACAACTGTTGCTGCTGCCGGTGATTCTTTAACTGCCGCTGCAGATACAGGTGCAATGAAAAAACCTGCACTACTCAGCAAATTAGAGAGTGATACTGCTGCTTCTAAAGACACTTCTTCCAGTGCACAGTTCGCAAAATTCTCTAAAGAGAACCCTCTTTTTGCACTGCTTACACCTGCAATTTTTACCAATGCACAAAACCAAAGCGAATACCGCAAAGGACCGGTAGTGGGTTATGCTGCTATTAAAGATACAGGTAAGCTGCGTGAAATTCTGGAACGCCCCGAAATAAAAAATATTCTTCCACGCGATTTGCGTTTGTTGTGGACAGCCAAGCCACCAACAAAAGAATCAAAATTCTTAGAGTTAGTAGCCATTAAAGTAAAAAGCCGCGATGGCAAAGCACCAATGGATGGCTCTGTAATTACAGATGCCCGACAGGATTTTGGTCAGTTTAACAGCTCACCTGAAATTTCTATGTCAATGAATCCTGAAGGAGCTAAAACATGGAAAAGACTTACAGGCGAAAACGTTGGAAAAAGTATTGCTATCGTTCTCGATAATTATGTTTATTCTTTCCCGAATGTACAGGGAGAAATTGCAGGTGGTCGTTCTTCCATCACCGGAAACTTTGAAATTTCAGAAGCACAGGATTTGGCTAACATTCTAAAGGCTGGTAAACTTCCTGCTCCTGCACGAATTGTTGAAGAAGCAATTGTTGGTCCTTCATTAGGTGAGGAAGCTATTCAAAACAGTTGGATGTCGTTTGCTGGTGCATTTGTTGTAATCCTGTTGTTTATGGGATTCTATTATATGCGTGCAGGTTGGGTAGCCAACATTGCATTGTTTGCCAACATTTTCTTTATCATGGGAGTACTTGCATCGTTAGGTGCTGTACTTACACTTCCTGGTATTGCAGGTATCGTACTCACCATAGGTCTTTCTGTGGATGCCAACATTCTTATTTTTGAGCGTGTGCGAGAAGAGTTAAAAGCAGGTAAGGGCATAAGACTTGCAGTTTCTGATGGTTTTAAACATGCCATGCCTTCCATCCTCGACTCCAACATCACTTTGCTCATTCTGGGTATCGTGCTTTATATTTTTGGTTCCGGTCCGGTACAAGGTTTTGCTACTACACTGGTTATTGGTGTACTCACATCATTGTTCTCTGCTGTTTTACTTTCACGACTCATTTTTGAAGGTATGCTGGATAAGAACAAACCAATTTCTTTCGGTAATGAGTTCTCTAATAACATTTACAAAAACATTCACTTCAACTTTGTTGATAATAGAAAGAAATATTACATCATCTCTTCAATAGTAATTATTGCAGGTGTTGTTTCTTTCGCAATAAAAGGTTTGAATTATGGTGTTGACTTTGAAGGAGGACGCACCTACACCATTCAGATGGATAAGAGTATTTCTACTGAAGACATCAGAATGGCATTAGAGCCTCAGCTTGTAGAAGCACCTGAAGTAAAATCAGTAGGTACAACAGACCGTTTTAAAATTACAACTGCCTATCTTATTCACGATACCGCAAGCAATGTAGAGAATGTTATTGTTGACAAACTTTATAAAGGACTTACACCACTTTACAGTGCAGCACCTGATTTTGAAACTTTCAAAACAAAGAATATTATTTCATCGCAAAAAGTAGGACCTACCATTGCAGATGACATAAAGCAAAGTGCAGTTTGGGCTGTATTGATCTCATGTGCGCTGATGTTTGTTTACATCTTTATCCGATTCAAAAAGTGGCAATATGGACTTGGTGCAGTAGTTGCCTTGTTCCATGACGTATTAATTGTATTGTCATTCTTTACCTTGCTGTCAGGAGTTATTCCTGTGGCACTTGAAATAGATCAGCATTTCATTGCAGCTATTCTTACTGTAATGGGCTATACCATGACAGAATCTGTAGTTGTATTCGACCGTATCCGTGAATACCTCGGACATCATCACACTGCAGATGACAAACATGTAATTAACGAAGCGTTAAATGCCACGTTAAGCCGAACCATAAACACTACATTAACTGTATTCTTCGTGTTGATTGTAATCTTTATTTTTGGTGGTGAGGTAATTCGTGGTTTCATTTTTGCACTCCTCATAGGACGTATCATCGGAACTTACTCTTCACTTTGTATTTCTACACCAATTGTAATTGACCTTGGTGGAAATGCACATGAAGGTGTAGCAAAAAAATAATTTCTTAAATAGCACTTTATTGAAAAAGGCTGTCACAAAAAGGCAGCCTTTTTTGTTGATATTATCCTATACGAGGGTTGAAGTTTAAATTTATTTACACCTTACCTGTTTCTGCATATTGCCTTTTTACTAAATGTGCTGCAATAAAATAGGAAGCAAGTGCACCGATGCAAAAAACCACTAAAAAGACACTTACAAAATCAGTTACCTGCATTTGAACCGGATAGGCTTCTACAACAAAAGAATCGGCATTACCTAATTTGATGAGATGAAAATGTTGTTGCAGAAAACAAATGATGCCACCGGCAAGTAAGCCACCAACAACACCCACAAGTGTGATTAAAAGTCCCTCCATGAAAAATATTTTTTTAACCATTGCAAAACCAGCACCTAAATTTTTAAGAATGATAATGTCTTTCTTTTTCTCAATCACAAGCATAGTCAGCGTTCCCAGAATATTAAAAATACCAATCACCATAATAAATGAGAGAATGAGAAACACTGCCCACTTTTCTGAGCTCAGGATTTTATAGAGAAACTCATGTTGTTGTGCGCGGTTTTTAACCGTAAACTCATGACCGGAAATTTCTTTTATTTTTTGAATAATAGCAGTCTCATCAACACCGGGTTTCATCATAATCTCAATTGCTGATGCTTTTCCTCCGGCAGCAATAAATTCCTGAACAAATGACATGGGTGCCAGAATATATTTAGAATCAAAATCCTGCTGAATGGCAAAAATCCCACCAATTGAAATGTTCATTTGTCGCAATGCATTTTCAAAATCACCGGGAGAGGTAATGTTTTTATCAGGAAGGTAAAGCATCAGTGGCTCGTTGCCTGTGTCCATATTTACAGACAATGCGTATGCAACGCCACTACCTACAATGGCAAAGTTGCGCTCTCCGCTTTTCAGAATCGGCAAGCCGGTAATTACAGCTTTGTTCAACCCTGTTTTTTTCATCAGCTCGTTGTCCATACCTTTCAAGGTAACTATGTCCTGTTTTTCACCATAGCGGGCAAGGCAGTTTTCCTCTAAGGTAAAAGCTGCATATTGTACTCCATTTATCGCATTTATCTTATCAAGACTGATTGATTCGGTATTAAAAGATTTTCCTTCAATTGCTGTAATTTTAATGTCGGGGTCGAAGGTGTCGTAAAGAGAAATTACCAGATTGCCAAAGCCATTAAAAACACTCAACACTACAATTAATGCCATAGTACCTGTAAAAACACCTGCAACAGAAACCAGGCTGACTAAGTTGACAATATTGTGTGACTTTTTGCCAATCAGATAACGAGATGCTATTTTAATAATCAAATTCATGCTTGTGGGCTAAAGTCAGCAAGAATAATCACTTTTACAACAATGACTTAAAAATGGCCCTTCTTTTTTGCAACCTTAGCTTTCTGTTAATAGGCAATAATAGAGCTAAATAGTATCTTCGCTGCCTCAAATTTGTAATGAGATGAAAAAACTCCACATGGTTGACCTGATCAGTCAATATCAGAAAATAAAACCCGAAGTAGATAAAGCTATTTCAGATACTGTAACATCATCGGCCTATATAAACGGACCGGAGGTTAAAGCTTTTCAGGCAGAGTTAGAAAAATATTTGAATGTTGGTCATGTAATAAATTGTGCAAACGGAACTGATGCACTGCAGATAGCCATGATGGCTCTTAATCTGCAACCCGGTGATGAAGTGATAACAGCAAGTTTTACTTATGTGGCTACTGCTGAAGTAATAGCATTACTAAAATTAAAACCTGTGTTAGTAGAGGTTATTCCCGGAACATTTTCTATTGATCCTGTTGCCATTGAAAAAGCCATCACACCAAAAACAAAGGCAATAGTGCCTGTACATTTATTCGGACAGTGTGCCGATATGGAGCCTATTATGCAAATTGCTGCAAAACATAAACTTTATGTAATTGAAGATGTGGCACAAGCTATTGGTGCAGATTACACTTTCTCTGACGGCAGAAAACAGAAAGCCGGCACCATCGGAACCATTGGTTGTACATCATTTTTTCCAAGTAAAAATTTAGGTTGTATGGGCGATGGTGGGGCGCTTTTTACCAATGACGATACCCTTGCAAAGAAAATAAGAATGATTGCCAATCATGGTCAGTCTGTTCAGTATGTACATGACGAAATTGGAGTTAACTCAAGACTTGACAGCATTCAGGCAGCAATTTTAAGAGTAAAATTAAAACATCTTGACAGTTATGCAGCAGCACGACAAAAAGCAGCAGCATATTATGATAAGGCATTTAGTGGTAATGCAAAAATAAAAACACCGGAAAGAAGCAAAAACTCTACTCACGTTTTTCATCAATACACTTTAGTGGTTAATGGTGTTAACCGCGATGAATTGCGTCAATATTTAGCAGAGAAGGAAATTCCCGCTATGATTTATTATCCTATTCCATTGCACATGCAAAAGGCATATAAAGACGATCGTTATAAGGAAGGAAATTTTCCGGTAACAGAAAAACTTTGTGCCAATGTATTGTCATTACCGATGCATACAGAGTTGGATGAAGAGCAATTGGAATATATTACCCGTGCAGTACTTGAATTTTGTAAATAGAAAATAATTTTATCCGTATAGTATTTTAATATGAACATTGGAGTTGTAGGTACAGGTTATGTAGGTTTAGTTACCGGAACCTGTTTTGCTGAAATGGGCAATCATGTAGTTTGTGTGGACATTGATCAGGCAAAAGTTGACAGCATGAAGCAAGGAAAAATTCCTATTTACGAACCACATCTCGATGTGTTGTTCGAGAGGAATATCAGACAAAATCGTTTGTCGTTTACTACACAGCTTGCAGATGCAGTAAAACATTCATCCATTATATTTCTTGCCCTACCAACTCCTCCCGGTGAAGATGGCTCTGCAGATTTATCCTACGTGCTGGGTGTTGCCGACCAATTAGGAAAAATGCTTGATGGTTATAAAATTATCATTAACAAGAGTACGGTGCCTGTTGGTACGGCAGAAGCAGTGAGAGATGCTATTGCTAAAAACTATAAAGGCGAATTTGATGTCATCTCTAATCCTGAATTTTTGCGTGAAGGTTTTGCAGTAGATGATTTTATGAAACCCGATCGTGTTGTCATTGGAACACGTTCAGAGAAAGCAAAAAAAATTATGGGAGAACTGTATGCACCTTTTCTGCGTCAAGGCAACCCCATTTATTTTATGGACGAGCGCAGTGCAGAACTAACTAAGTATGCAGCTAACTCATTTCTGGCAACAAAAATTACTTTCATGAATGAGGTTGCCAACCTATGCGAAAAAGTTGGTGCTAATGTTGATGCAGTGCGCATTGGCATAGGCTCTGATGACAGAATTGGTAAGCGGTTTTTATTTGCCGGTATTGGTTATGGTGGAAGCTGTTTTCCAAAAGATGTGCAGGCATTGGAACATACATCCGGCAAGTATGGATATGACTTTAGTATTTTGCAATCGGTGATGAGTGTAAACAACAAACAAAAAATGTTGCTTGCAGAAAAAGTATTGGAATATTATGGTGGCAATGTAAAAGGAAAACGATTTGCATTGTGGGGTCTTGCATTTAAACCCGATACTGATGACATTCGCGAAGCACCATCACTTTATATTATTGACATGCTAATAAAAGCAGGTGCAACCATAAGAGCATTCGACCCTGAGGCAATGAGCAATGTAAAAAAACAGATTGGAGATAAAATTGAGTTTGCTAACGATGAGTATCATGCATTAGAAGGTGCTGATGCTTTGTTGATAGCAACAGAATGGAGTGCCTTCAGAACACCTGATTTTGATAAAATGCAATCAACTTTAAAAAGCAAAGTAATTTTTGACGGACGCAATTTGTACGAACCACAAAAAATGCAGGAAGCAGGATATTATTACAACAGCATTGGCCGCCAAACGGTAAAACCATGACAAAAAGAATTTTAATTACCGGAGCTGCCGGTTTTTTAGGATCACACCTATGCGACCGCTTTATTCAGGAAGGTTATCAGGTTGTGGGAATGGACAATCTCATAACAGGCGATTTAAAAAACATTTCGCACCTCTTTAAACTCCGTGAGTTTGATTTTTATCATCACGATGTTTCAAAATTTGTGCACGTACCCGGCAAGATAGATTACATTCTGCATTTTGCATCACCTGCATCACCGATAGATTATCTTAAAATTCCTATTCAGACCTTAAAGGTTGGCTCATTAGGAACACATAACCTGCTTGGTTTTGCATTGGCAAAAAAAGCACGCATATTGGTAGCAAGCACATCAGAAGTTTATGGCGACCCATTGGTGCATCCACAAAACGAAGATTATTGGGGCAATGTAAACCCTATTGGCCCACGTGGAGTGTATGACGAAGCTAAACGTTTTCAGGAAGCCATTACCATGGCCTATCATACCTACCATAAATTAGAAACACGCATTGTTAGAATTTTTAACACCTATGGCCCACGCATGAGACTCAATGATGGTCGTGCATTGCCTGCATTTATTGGGCAGGCTTTACGTGGCGAAGACCTTACGGTGTTTGGTGATGGCAGTCAGTCACGTTCATTTTGCTATGTGGACGATTTGGTAGAAGGAATTTTTCGTTTGCTTCACTGCGACTATGCCAAACCCGTTAATATTGGAAATCCTGTGGAGATAACTATCAAACAATTTGCCGAAGAAATTATCAAGCTTACAGGCACAACACAAAAAATTGTTTACAAGCCACTGCCTCAAGACGATCCTAAGCAACGACAACCTGATATTACACGTGCTAAAGAAATTTTGGGATGGACACCAAAGGTTTCGCGTGAAGAAGGTTTAAAGATTACTTACGAATATTTTAAGTCGCTACCACCGGAAGAGTTGAAACGCTCTGCACATAGGTTTGCATGATGTTTTAATCAGGACAGGAATTAAAAACTTATCCCACATTTTGTATTTAGTTTAGTAAGGATAATTTTCTGTTTTATCACCATTTGGAAATATTGACTTTGTTTAAAGAATTTTTGTATTTGAAAAAAGAATTATTTCTTCTTTTCTTTTTGCCTGAAATATTTTCGAAACAAAAAATTCTTTTGTAATGCTTTTAAATCTTCTTCAAGAAGAAATGAGCTTTTCTTTAATTGGTTTAATGTTTCATTAAAATCATTTTTCATGATAGTGTCAGTCAGCAAAGCCTGTACAGTTCCTTGTCCATTGACGAGCAGACCGGAAAACTGATTTATGTTATTTGTTGCCTCAATTAACGAATCGGAAAGTTGTTGCAGGTTAGTAAGCAAAACTGTTAATTGATTTTCTGAAATACTGTCTGCAATAAGTTTACCCAATACTCCTTTGCCATTTTGAACATCTTTGGTAATATTATTAATATCTTTTGTAAAGTTATCAATGTTATTTGTAGCCGAGTTAATTGATTGAATAGATTGTCTTAAATTTTCAATTACAGTGGAATCAGAGATAAGTGTAATAAGATTGTTATTCTTATTAAAACGTTGTACCAAGCCCTTTAGGTCAGATGTAATCGCAGCAAGATTATCATTAGTTTTATTTAATGTACGTATCATCTCATCGGATTCGACAGGACGCAGCGATAATAAAACATCACCAGCTTCTATTGGTGCAGATTGCTCAGGCAGCGAGTTTATATTGACAAGTTTATTTCCCATCAACCCATCTGTTCCAATACTGGCAATGGCATTTTTCTTAATATAACGAGCCATCTTCTTTTCAATTATCATTTTTACTGTAATGGCTGAATCACTTTCAAAAATAATTTTCTGAACAGTGCCAATGTCAATGCCACCATAACGTACATTGTGCCCGGGCATTAATCCATTTACATTATGGAAAACTGCACTTATCTCAATTGTTTTACTGAAAACACTGCGCTTGCTTCCAATCATATAGAGGGCAATTACCAACACTAGTAATCCCGCCATTACAAAGAATCCTAACTTAATATTGTTTGCTTTTGTATTACTCATGATGCAAATTCAAAAAATTGATTAATATTTTTATCAGATGATTTTTTTAGTTCATCATACGTTCCTTCAGCATAGTTCCTGCCATCAAGCAGAACGATAATTTTGTTGGCTGTGAGTTTTGCAACTGACATATCATGCGAAATTATTACTGATGAAGTATGATACTTTTTTTGCAAGTCAAGCATGAGTTGCACAATTTCTCTACTTGTTATCGGGTCGAGACCAGTTGTAGGTTCGTCATAAAGAATAAGCTGTGGCTTCATGATCAATGTGCGAGCAATACCAATTCTTTTACGCATACCTCCTGATAATTCTGAAGGCATCATATTGATGGCATGAAGAAGCCCTACATTATCCAACGATTCTTCAACAAGGTCTTTTACTTCAGTAGAAGTTAAAGAAATCCAGTGTCTCCGCATTGGGAATTCAAGATTTTCTCTAACTGTCATTGAGTCGTACAATGCGCTGTTCTGAAAAAGAAATCCAATTTTAGTGCGAATCTTATCTAACGACTCCTGATTTAGCTCAAGCATATTGGTGCCAAAGACATGGATATTTCCTTTATCCGGTTTCAATAATCCAACAATACATTTTATCAGTACTGATTTTCCTGAGCCTGATTTTCCTAATACAACAATATTTTCTCCTTTAACTAATTCAAGATTAAAGTTGTTAAGTACTACATTACTGCCAAATGCTTTGCAAAGCCCTTCTATTTTCAGAATGATATTAGTATTGTCCATAATCAGTTCAAGCCTAATAAATCAGTAATCTGAACAGCAATTAAATCAAGAATAAAAATTATTAATGAAGCTACTACCACAGCTGAATTTGCAGCATGTCCTACACCTTCTGTCCCTTTTTGAGAATTGTATCCTTTAAAACAACCTACTAGTCCAATGGTTAAACCGAAAAAGAATGATTTGACTAAAGCCGGAATAAAATCACTGTATTCAAGTGAATTGAAAACCTTGTTATAAAACAATTTCCAGCTTACTACGTCTTTAAAATTAACACCAATATAACAGGCATAAATAGCAATTAAATCAGCTAGTATAACCAGTATGGGTAACATAAATGCAATACTCAAAACACGTGTAACGACTAAAAATTTAAAAGGATTTGTACCTGAAACTTCCATAGCATCAATTTGCTCAGTAACCTTCATGGAACCTAATTCTGCCCCAATACTTGAGCCAATTTTACCTGCACAGATTAAAGCAGTTATTACCGGCCCTATTTCCCTTACAATTGAAATAGCAATCATTGCCGGCAGCCATGATGTTGCACCAAACTCAGCTAATGTGGGTCGTGATTGTACTGTAAGAACAAGACCCATAATGAATGCAGTAATACCTACTAATGGTAACGACTTGTAGCCGTTTATAAATGCTTGTTTAAAAAGTTCTTCCCACTCATAGCGTGGCTTAAATCCTTCTTTGAAAAAACGTATAACAAAAGCTGACAGTTGTCCCGTTTCATGTAATAAATCCGATATACCTTTAGGCAACTTCATAAATCAAATTCCAAGTTGAAAAACATTTTCATAATGCAGCTAAGATAATTAATAAGTAATTGCGAAGCTATTTTAAAGAGAAGGGTTGAGCGATGAAATCTAATTATATTTCAAATAGTAGAGTTTTCTTAGCATCTTTGCATTATGGCTGAAAAAGATAGTATCCCAAAAATTCAAACCGATTCCCATATTGAAGTAAAGCAGGTTTATACATCGTGCAAACCAATGAACGAACTGCCTGCAAAGTTTCCATTTACACGTGGTGTACAGGCCGATATGTACAGAAGCAAACTATGGACCATGCGGCAATATGCAGGATTTTCTACTGCGGAAGAATCTAATAAACGTTATCACTATCTGCTCAATCAGGGCACAACCGGTTTGTCAGTAGCTTTTGATTTGCCAACACAAATTGGCTACGACTCAGACCATGAACTTTCAGAAGGTGAAGTAGGAAAGTCCGGAGTGGCTATTGACTCATTGCGCGACATGGAAGTGTTGTTTGACGGTATTCAGTTGCAGAACATCACAACATCAATGACCATCAATTCAACAGCTGCTGTTTTGTTGAGTATGTACATTGCCCTGGCAAAAAAACAAGGTGCAGACCTTTCTAAAATTTCTGGAACTATACAAAATGATATTCTGAAAGAGTATGCAGCACGAGGCACCTACATATATCCGCCTAAGCCAAGCATGCGCATCATCACCGATATTTTTGATTTCTGCAGTCGTGAAGTTCCAAAGTGGAATACCATTTCTGTTTCCGGTTATCATATTCGCGAAGCAGGAAGTACTGCCGTGCAGGAATTGGCATTTACTTTAGCCGATGGCAAAGCCTACCTCAAAGCAGCGATCGAAGCAGGATTGGATATAAATATTTTTGCGAAACGAATTTCTTTCTTCTTCAATGCACACAATAATTTCTTTGAAGAGATAGCCAAGTTTCGTGCAGCACGGAGAATGTGGGCAGCTATCACCAAAGAACTTGGTGCCACTGACCCAAAGGCTATGATGCTGCGTTTTCATACACAAACCGGAGGCAGTACATTAACGGCACAGCAACCACAAAACAATATTATGCGGGTAACCATGCAGGCACTTAGTGCAGTCCTCGGTGGAACCCAATCATTGCACACCAATGGTTTTGATGAGGCACTGTCGCTGCCAACTGAAAATGCTGCACGCATTGCATTGCGCACACAACAGCTGATTGCCTATGAAAGCGGTGTCACTCAAACAGTAGATCCTCTTGGTGGTTCTTTTTATATTGAATCTCTTACTGATGAAGTA
>WBZM01000318.1_pt1 | contig 72103 bp, 66 predicted proteins | sample 5204271 | NCBI WGS metagenome assembly WBZM01 (sample SAMN12344346, study PRJNA552823) | activated sludge metagenome | biome: Activated sludge suspended growth; feature: Nitrification reactor; material: Wastewater; isolation source: activated sludge from nitrification reactor of wastewater... | reverse complement strand
GCTGGACCCGACCGCCGAACTCGGCGCCGCCCAACGCCCGCGACGCGCGCCGCCGGACTCGCTGCAGGACCGCACCGTGGCGCTGCTGTCGATCGCGAAGGAGCGCAGCGACGAGTTCCTCGACACCATCGAGCGGCGTCTCGTGGCGCGTGGGCTGCGCGTCGAGCGTTTCGCCAAGCCGACGCACACGAAGCCCGCACCCGAGCCGATCCTGCAGTCGATCGTCGAACGCTGCGCCGTCGTGGTGGTCGCGCTGGCCGATTGAGGGTCGTGCACGTCGTGCAGTTTGCATGACCTGACGAACCTCGATCGACGCGGCGTGGCCGGATGCGTGGTGGCCACCGAGGCCTTCCAGCCCGCGGCGGCCGCACAGGCGCGCGCGCTGGGAATGGACCCGGCCGTGGCCTGGGTGCCCCATCCGATCCAGAACCGCACCGCCGCCGAACTGACGACGATCGCCGACGACATCCTGCCCGAGGTGCTGGCGCTGATCGGCGCCTGAGCACGTCGCGGTCCGGGGGTTCCGGCCGGCGAGCATGGCGGGGCCGGTCGAGGCGCTTGGCGCCGCGCCGGCGGCGATTGGCACCACCGGCGGACCATTCGTCGCGCAGGCCAGCGCCACGGGCCGCCGACCGGCACAGTGGCATCGCGCCCCCCACCGTCCACCGGCGGGCGGGGCGCGCCCCATCCACCGACCGCCTGCGCCCCAACCCATGGCCACCCTGCCGATCGCACTCCTCCTCTATGCCCCGCTGATGCTGGTCTGGTTCGCGGGCCCCTCGCCGATCGTCACCGCCGGCGCCGCCACGGTCGCGGCGGTCACCGCGATCGTGCTCCGGCGGCGCGGTGCCGACGCCTTCTTTCCGTGGGGCATGGCGGTGCTGATGGCGCTCGCCAGCGTCGCGACGTTCGCCGTTGCGGCGTTGGCGCCGCGCACGCTCGCCGCGATGCTGACAGGGGCCGTCGCCGCCCTGATGCTCGCCAGCGTGGTCGCTGGCCGCCCCTGGACCGCGGTGGCCAGCGCAAGCGACTGGCGGGGCATGCAGTCCGATGCGCTCTTCCTGACGATCAACCGGGCGATCAGTGCGGGTTGGGCGCTCGTCACCGCCTGGATCGGCGTGGCGATCTGGCTGGCCTTGCCGCCCCTGGCCCATGCGCTGCCAGGCGCGCTGGCCGGCGTCGCCTCGACGGTGCTCCCCCGGTGGTGGTCGCGCCGGGCGCTGGCCCGTCGCCTGAGCGAGGCCGATCCGAATCCCTGGCCCTCACCGGTGGCCAGGGGCCTGCCCCCTTCGCGGCGGGGCGATGGGGATGCCGATGTGATCGTCGTCGGCGCCGGCATCGGTGGACTCACCGCCGCCGCGCTGCTGGCGCGCGATGGGGCACGGGTGATCGTGCTGGAGCAGCACGACAAGCCCGGGGGCTTCTGCCACCACTGGGAGGGCATCGGCCAGGACAGGGACACCGCGCCGCGCTTTCGATTCGACGCGGGCGTGCACGACGTGTCCGGCGTGTTCGAGGGCGGCACGGTGCGCTCGCTGCTCGCGCGCCTGGATCTCTCGGAGACGATCGACTGGCGTCGCCTGGACCACACGTTCATCGGTCCCGCGGGACGCTGGGATGTGCCTCGCGATTGGTCGGCGGTGGTGGAGGACCTCGTTCGACGCGCCCCATCGCAGGCGACGGGCGTGCGCGGACTGCTCGCCGACGTGCGCGCGATCCACGCCGCGATGTACGACGGTGCGCCCGCCCGGGGCGGTGTGCCCGGCATGCCGGGGTCCCCGCAGGGCCTGATCGACTTCGCACGTGCGCACCCGCTGGCCACCACCTGGATGGAGCGCCCCTTCGCCGACCTGATGGATCACCATCGACTCCAGGGCCCGATCCGGCAGCAGCTCCTCGGGCTCGCGGGCTACGTGACGCACGACGCGCGCACCTTGCGCGTGCGCGACCACGTGCCGCTGCTGGGCTACTTCATCCATGGAGGCCACTACCCCGCGGGTGGCTCCGGCGCGCTCGCGCAGTGTCTGGCCGACAGCCTCGCGCTCGATGGTGGAGAACTGCGGCTTCGCACCCCGGTGGCGGGCATCGTGCTGGACGGTCGCGGCGAACGGGTTCGCGGCGTGCGGCTGCGCGATGGTCGGGCACTGCGCGCCGCGGCCATCGTGATGAACGGCGATCCGATCGCGATGGCGCGCACGCTGCTGCCCGACACCCCGTCGACCCGCGCGCTGCGAGCGATACTCGTCTCGGCGCGGCCCGCGACCTCGATGTTCATGGTGCACCTGGGCGTGCGCGGCGATCCGCCGGCGCTGCCGCCGGTGGTGCACCTCGAGGCCGGCGACCAGACCCTGGAGATCGTCTTCCCGAGCCGGGTGGACCCGGACGCGGCGCCCGCCGGCTATCACACGATCGAGATCATGGCGCTCGTGCCGCCCGGTGAGGCCGAGGGCTGGTTCGAGCAGCCCGAGCTCACCGACCCGGTCGCGCAGCGCGGCAGCGACCGCTACCTCGCCCGGAAGGCGCGCCGGGGCGACGCGATGATCGACGCGCTGGCGCGTCTCGTGCCGGACGTGCGCGCGCGCATCGTGGCCCGCTACGAGGCGAGCCCGCTCACGTTCCGGCGCTTCGGCTTCTCGACGCAGGGCGCGATCTATGGCCTGCACCCGGATCTTCGCCTGCCGCGCCGCAGCCCCTTGCCCGGCCTGGTGTTCGCCGGGGCGGCCACGCACGGACCCGGCGTCGAGGCGGTGATGATCGCGGGTGCCGAGGCCGCCGACGCGCTGCGACCCGGGCTGCTGATCGCCCGCTGAGCATCCGCGCGACGCGCCTCGGGCGGTGGACTGACATCACGTCCACGGGGCGGGGCCGACCCCCGCGTGCACCGTCGAGCGCCAGGCCGGGCCTGGCCCACGGGTGTGATACGGTCGGCCCCCACGCCTCACCCTTCCGACATGTCCGCCGCCTCCGCCGCCGCGGCCCCGTCCCGCTGGCTGGTCGCCAACCTGGTGGCCCAGATCGCCTTCGGACTGCTGGCCATGACCATCTGCCTGCCCTCGATGCAGGAGTGGGGTGCGCTGTTCGGCGCGTCCCAGGCCACGGTGCAGCTCAGCTTCAGCGGCTACCTGGTCACCTACGGCCTGCTGCAACTCGTGTACGGTCCCTTGTCCGACCGGCTGGGCCGACAGCGCCTGCTGATGGTCGGGCTGGTGCTGGCCTTCGCGGGCTCGGTGCTCGCGGCCTTGGCCACGAACCTCACGCTGCTGATCGCCGCCCGTGTGCTGCAAGGGGCGGGCAGCGCGGCCGGCATGGTGCTGGGTCGCGCCACGGTGCAAGACCTCTTTCAGGGACCCGCCCGCACCCGCGTGATGGCCTACATCGGCATGGCGATGGGTCTGTGTCCGCCCCTGGCCACCGTGGTCGGCGGTCAGATCCACGTGCGCCTGGGCTGGCAGGGCAACTTCGTGCTCGTCGCGGTGCTCGCGCTCGGCCTGCTGCTGGCGGCTTGGCGCGGGCTGCCCTCGCCCGCCGCGCCCCCGTCGAGCACCCCCTGGCTCGGCGGCCTGGCCTCGGCCTTCGCCCGTCTGGCCCGGGAGCCGAGCTTCGTGTTCAACGTCGCGGTGCTGTGTCTGACGGTGGCCACCTTCTACGCCTTTCTCGCGGGCGCACCGATCGTGTTGCGCAGCTACGGCGTCGGCCCGGATCGGGTCGGCTGGTACATCATGGCCGTGCCCCTGTCGTTCATCGTCGGCAACTTCGTGGCCAGCCGCGCCACCCAGCGCCTGGGTGACCGACGACTGATGGCGCTCGGTCAGGCGGTGACGTTGGCCGGGGTCGGCCTGATGCTGGGCCTCGGGTGGGCCGGCTGGGCATCGCCGCTGGCCTTCTGCCTGCCGCTCACGCTGCTCGGCCTGGGCCACGGCCTGCTGATGCCGGCGTGCCTGGCCGGCACGGTCGGCGCGATTCCGGCGCTGGCGGGTTCGGCCGCTGCGGTCGCCGGGGTGGCGCAGCAGTGGATGGGCGCGCTGGGCGGCTACGTCGTGGGTTGGGTGCCTCACGAAGGCAGCGTGAACCTGGGCCTGATCATGATCGGTTTCACGCTGGCGGCGATTGGCGCGCAGACGCGGCTGCACCGGGGCCGACGCCCCTCCCCGCGGGTGACGGACTCGCCCCGGTAAGCGGACAGGCCGCCGGGCGCGTCCGGGACGACACGCCCGGCCCGGTCGGACGCCTCGACCTCGACTATGCTTGCCGCTGACTTCGCCGGGGCATCGCCCCGAGTGCCCTGGAGCGAGACCTGATGAGCGACGACGCCACTGCCCTGCGCCACGCGCTGCAAGAACGATTCGGCCAGGCCATCGACGTGCCCGATGGCCTGCCCGGCCTGGACGAACTGCTGAGGATCGCCACCCACACCACGCACCGCGCGTGGTCGACCCAGGCGCTGGCGCCGGACCTGCTGGCGCTGCTGGGCGCGTGCGCGCTGAGCGCGCCCTCCAAGAGCTACCTGCTGCAGGCCGACATCGTGCACGTGCGCGATCCGGCGAACCGGGCCGCGGTCGAGGCCCTGGTGCCCTCGATGCCCTGGATGAGCCAGGCGCCGGCGCTGCTGGTCTTCTGTGGCAACGGCCGGCGCTTTCGCCGGCTGTTCGAGCGCGCGGGACAAGCCTTCACCAACGAGCACCTGGACGCGGTGTTCAACCCCACGGTGGACGCGAGCCTGGTGATGATGAACTTCATCCGCGCGGCCGCGGCGGTGGGGCTCGTCTGTTGTCCGATCTCGGTGCTGCGCGATCGGGCGGCGACGCTGGCCGCGCAGCTCGCGCTGCCCGATCACGTCTTTCCGGTGGCGGGCCTGTGCGTCGGCTATCCGGCGCAGACGCGCTCGATCAATCCGCGGCTGGCGCTGTCGGCCACCTGGCACACCGACCGCTACGACGACGCCGGCACCGATGCCGCGATCGACGCATTCGACCGACGCTATGTCGAGTCACGTGCGCGGCACGTGCCCGCGGGCGGCAAGCCCCCGATGAGCTGGTCGCAGGAGAAGGTGCGCCAGTACGCCGAGCCGCAACGCGCGGACTGGGGGCGGTTCCTGCGCGAGCGCGGCTTCGATCCGAACTGAGTCCGCCCCGAGGCGGCGGGCAAGCCACCGGTGGGGCGAACGGCACGCGCCGGGTTCGCCATCGCCGGAGCGCCAGGACTTACAACGCCGCGAATTCCGCCTGCGCCTTCTCCAGCAGCTCGTCGGTGATCTTGCCACCGGAGAACGAGGCGATCGCCCGCAGCGACAGCCCCATGCCCCGCGCCATGCTGATGCGGTCGTTGGTGGACAACCCGGGCATGATCCGGTCGAGGATCGCCAGCGTGGCGGGGTTGTCGAGCAGGTCGGCGATCGGGCTGTCGATCGAGAGGGCCATGGCGGGACTCCTGAATGGGCGGGTCTGTCGGGCGAGGCCATCGGTGCACCCCGCGTTTCGGGGAGCTTATCATCGGGCCGAGCACCCGCCGGCGGACGCGTGCCAACGCGTGTCGAGTGATCCCTCGCCACCGTCCCGACCGGACCCTTGAACGACCGCAGGACGCCGATGTCTTCGAATCCCCCCTCACGCACCCGGGCCTTCCTTCGCACCTGGGTGGTGGTCACCGCCTGCGTGGCCGCGCTGATGATCCTGTGGCGGCTGCTGCCGGCGCTGGAGGCCTGGTTCCTGCCGCGCGAGGGCACGCCACGCAGCGTGACCGCGCGTGGCGATCTCGCGGCCGACGAGAAGTCGACGATCGAGCTCTTCGAGAAGGCGCGCGACTCGGTGGTGTTCATCTCCACCGCCCAACTGGTGCGCGATGCGTGGACCCGCAACGTGATGGCGGTGCCGCGCGGCACCGGCTCCGGCTTCATCTGGGACGACGCCGGCCACGTGATCACCAACTTCCACGTGATCCAGGGGGCCTCGCAGGCCACCGTGCGCCTGGCCGACGGGCGCGACTACCAGGCCGGTCTGGTGGGCGCGAGTCCTGCGCACGACATCGCGGTGCTGCGCATCGGCGTGGGCTTCAAGCGCCCGCCGCCGGTGCCGGTGGGCACCAGCGCCGACCTGAAGGTGGGTCAGAAGGTGTTCGCGATCGGCAATCCCTTCGGCCTGGATTGGACGCTGACCACCGGCATCGTGTCGGCGCTCGACCGATCGCTGCCCGGCGAGCAGACCGGCGTCACGATCGAGCACCTGATCCAGACCGACGCCGCGATCAACCCCGGCAACTCCGGCGGGCCGCTGCTCGATTCGGCGGGCCGCCTGATCGGCATCAACACCGCGATCTACAGCCCCTCGGGCGCCTCGGCCGGCATCGGCTTTTCGGTGCCCGTGGACACCGTGATGCGGGTCGTGCCGCAATTGATCAAGAACGGCAAGTACCTGCGCCCTGCGCTGGGCATCGAGGCCGACGAGGCGATCAACCAGCGGCTGAGCCGGGCGCTGAACGTCAGCGGCGTGGTGGTGCTGCGGGTGGGCAGTGGCACCGCCGCCGAGCGCGCGGGCCTGCGTGGCGCGACGGTGGATCGCCAAGGCCAGGTGACCCCCGGCGACGTGATCGTCGCGATCGAGGGCAAGCCGATCGATTCGGTGGCCCGGCTGTCGGGGCGCCTGGATGACTTCCAGATCGGCCAGACGATCACGCTGGACGTGTTGCGCGACGGGCGCACCGAGAAGATCCCGATCACGCTGCAGCCGGGCAACTGAGCCCGAGGCTCGCGGTCCGTGGTCGGCACGGCCCCGCGCGCGCCCTCGCGCTTGGACTCAGGCGCCGCCGCCCCCGTCGACCGCGACGTTCTGCCCGTTCACGTACGGATTGAGGTCGGAGACCAGGAACGCGACCACCGCGGCCACGTCCTCGGGCTGGCTCACGCGGCCGAAAGGCGAACCCGCGTCCAGCGTGCGGATGTCGGCGCTGCCCCGCGCCTTGGCCAGGCGCCGTCCCATCTCGGTGTCGGTGAGCGTCGGGCTGACCACGTGCGTGCGGATGCCCTTGCTGCGCTCCTCCTTGGCCAGCGTGTAGGCCAGCGCCTCCATCGCCGCCTTCGCCATCGAGTAGGGCGCGCCGTTGGCCGCGTAACGGCGCGTGGCCACGCTGGAGATCATCACGATGTCGGCGCGGCCGAGCGCGCGCATCGAGGGGATCAGGAACTGGCACAGGTGGAACGGCCCCATCACGTGCACGCCCATCACCCGCTCGGGCTCGCCGGGATCGGTGTCGACGACCTTCTGGCCGCGGCTGCTGATGCCCGCGTTGTTCACCAGGATGTGCACCGCGCCGAAATCGCGCAGCACCGCCTGTGCGAGCGCCTGCGCCTCCTCGCGCTTCTCGACGGCCGCCGGGTAGGCGCGCGCGCGCCGACCCATCGCCTCGATCGCCGCGACCGTCTCGCGCGCCGCGTCGGCATCGCGGCGGTAGTTCACCGCCACGTCGGCCCCGGCGCGCGCCAGGTGCAGCGCGATCGCCCGACCGATGCCCCGGCTGCCGCCGGTGACCAGGGCCACGCGGCCCGCCAATGAGAGTTCGATGGCCATCAGGTGACTCCTGGGTTCGGGGTGGGGCCGTCCGCTCAATCGGGCAGCCGGGGGTAGTCGAGGTACCCTTCCTCGCCGCCGCCGTAGAACGTGGCGCGGTTGTAGGGGGTCAGCGCCGCGCCGCGCCGGATACGCTCCGGCAGGTCGGGGTTCGAGATGAAGAAGCGCCCGAACGCGATCGCGTCGGCCTTGCCACGCGCGACGAGTTCGGCGGCGCTGTCGCCACGGAAGTTGCCCGCGGTGATCAGCACGCCGCGCCAGGCGTCCCGGAAGGTCTCCGCGCCGCCGGGCACGTCCTGATGGTCGACCTCGCCCTGGCCCGCGCCGCTGGCACGCGGCTCGATCAGGTGCAGATAGGCCAGGCCCATCGTGTCCAGTTCGCCGATCACGTGGCGATACAAGGGCAGCGGATCGGCCTCGCCGCTGCTGTTGGCGCGTCCGAAGGGCGACAGACGGATGCCCACCCGATCGGCGCCCCAGACCTCGGCCACCGCGCGGGTCACCTCCAGCGTGAGCCGCGCCCGGTTGGGGATCGAACCGCCGTAGGCGTCGGTGCGCAGGTTGCTGCGCGACTGCAGGAACTGCTCGAGCAGGTAGCCGTTGGCCGCGTGCACCTCGACCCCGTCGAAGCCCGCGGCCATCGCGTTGCGCGCCGCCTGCGCGTAGGCCTGCACGATGCCCGGGATCTCGTCGGTGCGCAGCGCGCGCGGGGTCTCGAAGGGCTCGCGGGTGAACTGCGCGGTCATCACCTTGCCCTCGGCGGGCACCGCCGAGGCCGACACCGGCACGCCGCCACCGGGCTGCAGCGACGAGTGCGAGATGCGCCCCACGTGCCACAGTTGCAGGAACACCTTGCCGCCACGATCGTGGATCGCCCGGACCACGCCCTTCCAGCCCTCGACCTGCTCGGGGCTGTGGATGCCCGGCGTGGCCGGCGCGCCCGAACCGCCAGGCATCACCTGCGAGGCCTCGGCGATGATCAGTCCGCCGGGCGTGGCGCGCTGCCCGTAGTAGGTGGCGTTCATCGCGTTGGCGGCATTGCCCGGCAGGCTCGCGCGCATCCGCGTGAGCGGGGCCATCACCACGCGGTGGCTCAGCGTGTGCGGGCCGATCTTCCAGGGCTTGAACAGGGACTCGGTGGACATCGTCAGGATTTCCTTTCGCCCTGGCGGACCAGGGCCAGTTGACGGGATTGCACGACCAGGTGGCCTTGCGAATCCCACAGGGCGCCGTCCTCGATGATGCGTCCATCGACGAGATCGCGCGTGTGAAAGCGCCCGAGCATCCAGCCTGGCGCGGGCCGCCGACGCACGTGCACCGTGAGTTCCACCGTCGGCACCCACCCCACCACGCCGAGCAGACCGAACACCGCCGGCGGGAAGGTGTCGGCGAACAGCAGCGCCGCGAGCGAATCGGGCTCGCGTGCATCACGAAAGCGGATCCATCCGCTCACCAGCGCCTCGCCCGCCGCCCCCGCCCGGCACTGGTCCGGGTGCAGCCGGATGTCCAGGCGATCGAGCAAGGGCAGGCCCACCCCCTGCTCGTCACCGGATCGCTGGGGGCATTGGTCGGGTGGCGGGATCGCGGGCACCGGAAGACTCAGCGTGGCCTGCGTCTGCGTCGCGAGGTCGCCCAGCGCGGCCATCGCGACGAGCCGCGGCGAGCCCTCCTGAACGAGGCTGGCCTGCACCGTGCTCATCGTGCGGCCGGTGCGGATCACGCGGGTCTCGATGTCGCAGGCCTGCCCGGGAAGGCCGGGGCGCAGGTAGTGGACCGTGACACTCAGGGGATCGGGGTGACCGGGGGCGGCACGGCGCATCGCGGCCACCGCCAGTGACAGCAGGTAGCCCCCGTTCGGGTTCTGGCCGATGTTCCAGGACGGATGGACCTGCCCGAGGTATCGGCCCGGCCCGGCCTCGGATACCTGGATCTCGTCGTCGAAAGCGCTCATGCGCCATCTGTACCGCGTCTGCCGCGGCTTGTGGGTCGCGGCCCGGGGAATCCGGTCCGCTTCCCGATCGCCGCGCTCGCCCATCCGGGTCGCCGCGCACGCGACGTGTCACGATCGGGGTCTTCCCCACCTCCGTCCGCACGATCATGTCCGATTCCCGCCGCCGTCTGCTGGCCGCCAGCCTGGCCGCCACCGCCCTGCCTCTCATCGCCCCGCCAACGGCCCGCGCGCAAGGCGCCAAGCCGATCCGACTGCTGGTGGGCTTTCCCCCGGGCGGCGGCACCGACCTCGTCGCCCGGACGCTGGCCGACAAGCTCAAGGACGAACTCGGCGCGCCGGTCGTCGTCGAGAACCGCCCCGGGGCGGGCGGGCAGATCGCCGCCCAGGCGCTGAAGGCCGCCGCACCCGACGGCACCACGCTCTTTCTCTCGCACGACCACACGATCTCGATCCTGCCGCTGGTGATGGCCAACCCCGGCTACGACCCCGCCACCGATTTCATCCCGGTGGCCGGGCTGGCCACCTTCGTGAACGCCTTCGCGGTGTCCGGCGCGAATCCCGCGAAGGGCTTCAACGAGTACCTCGCCTGGGTGCGCGAGCACTCGGGGCGCAGCGTCGTGGGCATCCCCGCGCCCGCGTCCACCCCCGAGTTCCTCGTCAAGGCGATCGCGGGCAAGTACAAGCTCGACCTGAGCGCGGCCCCCTACCGGGGCGGCGCGCCGATGATGGCCGACATGATGGGCAACCAGATCCCGGCCGGCATCGCCTCGGTGCCCGACTTCATCGAGAACCACAAGGCCGGCAAGCTGCGGGTGGTGATGGTGCTCGGCCGCGATCGCCAGGCCGCGCTGCCCGACGTGCCGTCGTCGACCGAGCTCGGGCTGACCGGCTTCGAGGACCTGCCCTTCTACGGCCTGTTCGCCCCGGCGGGCACGCCCAAGGCGGCGGTCGATCGGATCTCCGATGCGCTGGCCCGGGTGCTGTCCCAACCCGAGGTGCGCGCGCGCCTCACCGCGATGGGACTGACCGTGGGCCACATGACGCAGGCCCAGCTCTCGCAGCGCGAGCGTGCCTACACCGACGCCTGGAGCCGCCTGATCAAGGCGAGCGGTTTCAAGCCGCAATGAACCTCGCGCGGCGAGGACCGTCGCGCGCGACTCAGCACACGGCCGGCAGCGTGAAGACCGGCAGCATCAGGCCGCCGATCTTCAACGCGTCGGGCACCGATCCCCGGCGCGCGCCGACGACGAACAGCAGCGCACCGAGCACCAGCGCCTGCAGCGACAGGTAGCCGATCAGCGCGTGCTGCTCGGACAGGCCGAGCGCCGGACCATAGTGGTCGGTCAGCACCCACTCGGCCAGCAGCGCGAAGGCGTAGGCCCCCAGCAGCGGCAGCCACAGCGAGGCCACGGCCGGGCGGGCCGCGGGCTGCGACGCCTGCGCCTGGTAGAGGCGATCGAGCCGCGCACGGCCGGTGAGGCCATCGCGCAGGGCCCACTGCTCGTCGAGCATTCCGGTCCACCGCGCGATCGCGCGACGATAGGGCGCCAGCGAAGTCCAGTGCCGCCAGCCGGTGTGGCGGGCGACGACCTCGCGCACCCGTTCGAAGTTGCCGGGCAGCGACGCCGCCACGCCCGAGGCGCCGGCCGGGTCGGCGGCGCGGGCGAACACCGACGTCAGATTGCCGCCGTCCTCGGACACCTGGGCCTCGATCTGGACCAGGCCGACCCGCTCGGCCATCCGGCGCAGCGTCGCGGGGTTGAAGGAATACAGGTGCGCCTCGTGAAAGCGGCTGGCCGGCGCCTGGCAGGTGGCTTCGACATTGGGCACCTCCACCACCAGCCGGCCGTCCGGGCGCAGGGCCGCCGCGAGGCGCGCGAGCGTCGCCGCCGGATCCTCGGTGTGCTCCAGCACATGCCAGATCGTGATCAGGTCGAACGCGTCGCGACCGATCGGCGCCTCGTCGATGAAGCCGGTGTGCACACGCAGGCCGTACTCGCGCCGCGAGTAACCCGCGTAGCCCGCGTTGGGTTCGACGCCGGTGACGTCCAGGCCGCGATTCGCGAGCAGGTAGGCGAACTCGCCGCCCCCGCTGCCGACATCGAGCACGTGGCGGCGCCCGCTCAACAGGCCCTCGATGCGCGCCAGCCGCGACAGCGCCACGCGGCCCGCCCGCAGCACGTGCTTGGGCTTGGGCTCGAAGGTGCCCTTGTACTCGAGGCGGTAGTCGCTCTCGTAGAAACGGCGGACATCGTGCGGGCGGGGATCGGTCCACACCAGCCCGCACGCTTCGCAGCCCACGGTGCGCATCGGCTGTCCCGAACGGCTGCGCCGCGAGAGCACCGACACCGTGCGGGATTCGCACAGGTTGCAGGCCAGGGTCGCAGGGCTCTCGGTCGTCATCGGCGGGCTCGTGGTTTCGGGGCTGTCGGGCGTACCCCTCCGGGCACGATCGGGGCGCAGACTACCCTATCCCGCCCGGGCCTGACACCCCCAGGGGCAATCGCCCACCGACAGGCCCTACACTGGCGGGCCATCGCCCCGTTCCCGCTGCCCGCATGGCCTGGTCCACCTGGTTCGTCTATCTCGTCGCCGTGATCGGGCTGTCGCTGACCCCGGGTCCGAACAGCCTGCTCGCGATCACCCATGGCGCGTTGCACGGTCACGCGCGCACCCTGTGGACGATCGCGGGCGGCTCGGTCGGGTTCGTGCTGCTGATCGGGCTCACGATGCTGGGCATCGGGTCCCTGCTGCTGCAGTTCCCGCAGGCCCTGACCGGGCTGAAGTGGGTCGGCGGCGCCTACCTCGTCTGGCTCGGGATCCAGATCTGGCGCGCACCGGCCCTGCAGTTGAGCGCGCCGGACGATGCGCCGCGCCCCTCGTCCAGGCGCCTGTTCCGACAAGGCTTCCTCGCGGCGGCCTCCAACCCGAAGGCACTGCTGTTCTATGGCGCGTTCCTGCCGCAGTTCATCGATCCCGGGCGCGACTGGCGTGTGCAGTTCCTGGTGATCGCGCTGACCTTCGCGATCGTCGAGTGCGTGGTCGAGTACGGACTGGCCCGTGCCGCGCACCGCGTGCGGCCCTGGCTCGAACGCGTCGGCCGACGCTTCAACAAGACCTGTGGCGCCTTGTTCGCCCTGATGGGCGCGGCGCTGCCCCTGAGCCGCTGAGCCCGCCCCCGATCGGACATCGCGGCACGGGTTTCGGAACAGCCGGCGGCCCCGCCCCGCCCACCGGATGCGAGCATCGGGATCGCCGGGGCCGACGCACCCGAACCGAACCTGGAGACCCCCGATGGACGGCGCCAACACCCACTCCACCGCCACGCCCGCGCAGATGCGCGAGCGCGTGGGCACCGAATTCGGCACCTCGAACTGGATGCTGCTCGACCAGGCGCGCATCAGCGCCTTCGCCGACCTCACCGACGACCGCTACTTCATCCACATCGACCCCGAACGCGCCGCGCGCGAAACGCCGCACGGCGGCACGATCGCCCATGGCTTCCTGACGCTGTCGATGCTGGCCCAGATGGGCTACCAGGTGTGCCCGTTCGTCGAAGGCACGAAGTCGGGCGTGAACTACGGGTTCAATCGACTGCGCTTCGTGGCGCCGGTTCGTTCCGGCTCCCGGGTCCGGGGACGTTTCCGCCTGAAGGACTTCGAGATCAAGCCCGACCGCTGGACCGCCACCTGGGACGTCGCGATCGAGATCGAAGGGGGCGACAAACCGGCGATCGTCGCCGAATGGCTCAACGCGGGGTTCCTGTAGCGGTGTGGCGACGCGCCCCCCGCCGCCGGTGAGCGCACCGGTCCCAGACGACACCACCGACGGCACCGCACGCGCGCGCGCCAACCGCCGCGGCATCCTCTGGATGTGCGGGGCGATGACGCTGTTCATCGTCAATGACGCGCTGGTCAAGCACGTCAGTGAACGCGTGCCCACCGCGCAGCTGATCTTCGTGCGCGGGCTGATGGCCGCGGTCCTGGTGGGGTTCGCCGCGCGCCAGGCCGGGCTGATGGGCCGGGTCGCCGAGATCACCCGCGGCCGCGTCGCGGTGCGTGCGCTGATCGAGGCGACCGCGGCTTTCCTGTACCTGGCGGCGCTGTTCAAGCTGCCGATCGCCAACGCCACCGCGATCAACCTCGCCTCGCCGTTGATGATCGCGTTGCTCGCGATGGTGTTCCTGCGCGAGCGCGTGGATGCGCGGCGCTGGTTCACGATCGGACTGGGCTTCGCCGGGGTGCTGCTGGTGATCCAGCCACGTGCCGACGGCTTCAACGCCTACGCCTGGTTGTGCCTGCTCTCGACCGTCTTCCACGCGGTGCGCGACCTGATCACCCGACGGATCGGCCAGGACACCCCCTCGATCCTGATCACGCTGGCCACCACCGTGGCCGTCGTGCTGATGTCCGGGGCCGCGCTGGCGTGGCAAGGCTGGGTGCCGATGCGCTGGACCGACGTGGGCTGGCTGGGCCTGGCCTCGGTGTTCCTCGCCGCCGGCTACTACGCGATGATCAGCGGCGTGCGTCAGGGCGAGGTGTCGGTGGTCGCCCCGTTTCGCTACACCGGGCTGCTCTGGGCGCTGGTGATCGGCTACCTGGTCTGGGGCGACGTGCCCAACCTGCTGGCCTGGTGCGGCATCGGCCTGTTGATCGGTGCCGGGCTGTACATGCTCCACCAGGAACGGCCGCACCCGGGCTGAACCCTTCAGACCAGCGGCTGGCGTGTCTGCGCGATCACCCAGGCCGCGTAGGCCGGCAAGGCGGTGTCCGGCCGCACCGCGACGATCTCCGGCAGCTCGTAGGGATGCAGCGCCTTCAGGCGCGTGGCCAGGTCGGCGAAGCGCGACGCCGCCGTCTTGATCGTGAGGCCCACCTCGTCGGCGGTCTCGATCTCCCCCTGCCAGCGGTACACCGACCGGACCGACGCGCCGACGCTCACACAGGCCGCGAGGCGCTCTTCGACCAGCGTGCGGGCGATCCGCTGCGCGGTGGCCTCGTCCGGCACGGTGCTGAACACGAGCAGCATCGTGTCCGGCGCGCGAACGGGCACCGGGACCGGCTTGGCGGGGGCGGGCCCGGGCGCGTTCACTTCAGGCCGGCCGGCAGGCGCGCCGCGTCCTTGCCCCAGAGCGCCTGCAACCGCGCCTCGCGACCACAGGCGAAGCGGTAGTACTCGTAACGCACCGGGTTGGTCCGGTAGAAATCCTGGTGGTAGTCCTCGGCCGGATAGAAAGTGCTCGCCGGCAGCACCTCGGTGCGGATCGCGGCCACGAAGGGCTTGCGCCGCTCGAGCGCACGAAGCGACTCCCGCGCGAGCCGCAACTGCTCGTCATCGAGCGCGAAGATCGCGCTGCGGTACGGCGACCCCTTGTCGCAGAACTGCCCGTTCCCGTCGGTGGGGTCGATCGTGCGCCAGAAGTACTCGAGCAGCTGCGCGTAGCTGACCCGCTGCGGGTCGTAGCGCACCTCGACCGCCTCCGCGTGGCCGGTGAGCTTGCTGGCCACCTGCTGGTAGGTGGGGTTCGCCACCGAGCCGCCGATGTAGCCCGACACGGTGGACAGCACCCCCGGGACCTTGTCGAAATCGGCCTCCACGCACCAGAAGCAGCCGCCCGCGAAGATCGCGCGCCCGATCGGGCCGCCCGAGGGTGTGACGGTGGGGACCGGCGGCCCCGCGGAGGTCGATTGCGCGCAACCGGCCATCGGCAGGACCAGCAGCCAGGCGATCAGCCACCAGCGACGAGACAGAGCGGACATCATCACCTCAGGCGGGAACGAACTTGAGCACCACCCCGTTGTTGCAGTAGCGCTTGCGGGTGGGCGGGGGGCCGTCGTCGAAGACGTGCCCGTGGTGTCCGTCGCAGCGCGCGCAGCGGTATTCGGTGCGCGGCAGGATCAGCTTGTAGTCGGTGTGCAGCGTGAACACCCCCGGCAGCGCGGTGTGGAAGCTCGGCCAGCCGGTTCCGCTGTCGAACTTCGCCTCGCTGTCGAACAAGGGCAGGTCGCAGCCCACGCACAGGTAGCGCCCCCGGCGCTTCTCGTCATTGAGCGGACTGGTGAAGGGGCGCTCGGTGCCTTCCTCGCGCAGCACGTGGAACTGGGCGGGCGTGAGCCGCTTGCGCCACTCGGCCGCCGACAGGCGCAGCGGCGCGATCGGCGCACCCGTTCCCGATTGCGATCTCACGGCCATCGGCCACCAGGCCGCCCCCAGCCACCCCAACATCCAACGACGCCGACTCATGCACGACTCCCTGTGGGCACCGGCCCGACAACTGGTCATTCGACATTCGAGGCCCGATGGTTACACGAAGCGACGGCGCCCGCAGGCGCGCCCCTCAGCCGTCCGCGGGCACCGGGGCGGCCTTGGCGCCGTCCTGCAGGGCCTCGGATTCGAGCACCCAGACGCCCGGACGGGCGGCCAGCGCGGCCTCGAGCATCGCCGCGGCCACCGCCTGAGCGCCCACCGCCCGCCAGCGCCCCGGCAGCAGCGGACGAAGCGCCCGGGCCGCCCACAGGCCCAGGCGTTCCGCGGGCCGCGAGTCCGGGCGCCGGGCGGTGTCGAGCAGGCTCGGGCGGGCCAGCGTGACGCTGGGCAGGCCGAGCGCCACCAGGTCGCGCTCGGTGTCGGCCTTCACCCGCAGATAGAACGAGCGCGCGGTCGCCGACGCGCCCAGCGACGAGTTCAGCACGAAGACGCGAGCCCCCGCGTCGCGGGCGCGGCGCGCCGCATCGAGGACCAGGTCGTGGTCGATCCGTCGGAAGGCCTCGGGCGAGCCGGCCTGCGCCATCGTGGTGCCCAAGGCGCAGACCACGGCATCGACCCGCCACCAGTCCGCCGCCGGCAGGCGGGTGAAATCGACGACCGGATTGCGCAGCTTCGGCGCGGCGGCCAGCGCGCGGCGCGTGGGGGCCACGACGGCGTCCACGCGCCGGTCGGCCAGCGCGAGCGCCAGGCATTCCCGGCCCACCATGCCGGTGGCGCCGAGGATCATCACGGAGGGCATCGCGGGCGACTCCCGGGGGGCGAGGACACCATGATGCACCAAGAGGCCCCCGTCCTCGCCCGCGCCGTCCCGAGCGAGCGGCGGGCGCCTCGTCCTCTGGCCGGGGCAGGGCCGCGAGGCGCCCGCCAACCGGGGCGTCAGCCGGTGACCGGTCGTGCGGGCTGCGGCCGGGTGGTGTGCCGAAGGTCCCGGCCCTCGACGATGTTGACGACGTACTCGGCGATCGCCTTGGCGTGATCGCCCACGCGTTCGATCGACTGCACCACCAGGATCAGGGCCAGGGAATCGGACACTGTCGCCGGATCGGCGCTCATCCGCTTGATCAAGTCCTCGACCAGGCTGTCCCGCAACGCGTCCACCTCGACATCGCGTTCCACGAGCGTCGCGGACACTGCCGTGTCGTGACGCACGAAGGCATCGATCGCCGCGCCCAGCATCTGTGCCACCCGATCAGCCATCGCCTCGATCTGGTCCATCGCCACCGGCGCACCGCGTCCTTCGAAAGCCTGCGCCTTCAGAGCGATCTTCTTGGCTTCATCGCCGACACGTTCGAGATCATTGATCGTGTGGATCACCGCGATCGTCTCACGCAGATCCACCGCGATCGGCTGGCGCTTCGCGATCAGTTGATTGCAGCGAAGGTCGGTTTCGACATGCATCCGGTTGACCGTCTCTTCGTCGGTGAGCACATCCATCACCCGGCGCAGGTCGCCGTAGCGCACCGCGTCGACCGACCGGACGAATTGCCGTTCGACCAGCCCGCCCATCGTCGTGACCGCGCTGCGCAGCGTGTCGATGTCGACGTCGAAGGCCTTGAAGGTGTGTTCGGTGGGCATGGTTGGGTCCTTCAGCCGAATCGGCCGGTGATGTAGTCTTCGGTGGCCTTCTTCGTCGGCTTGATGAAGAGTTGATTCGTCTCGCCAAACTCCACCAGTTCACCCAGGTACATGTAGGCGGTGTAGTCGGAGATGCGCGCCGCCTGCTGCATGTTGTGAGTGACGATCGCGATCGAATAGTCCATCTTCAACTCGTTGACCAGTTCCTCCACCTTCGCGGTGGAGATCGGATCCAGCGCGCTGGTCGGTTCGTCGAGCAACAGGACCTCGGGCTTGACGGCGACCATTCGGGCGATGCACAGACGCTGCTGCTGGCCCCCCGAGAGCGACAAGCCACTCTGCTGCAGCTTGTCCTTCACCTCTTCCCAAAGCGCCGCCTTGCGCAATGCCCATTCGACCCGGTCGTTCATCTCGGTGGTGGACAGACTTTCGTAGAGGCGCACTCCGAAGGCGATGTTCTCGTAGATCGACATCGGGAACGGCGTGGGCTTCTGGAAGACCATTCCCACCTTGGCCCGGAGCAGATTGACGTCCTGACCCTTGTCGAGGATGTTGCGCCCGTTCAACAGGATCTGGCCCTCCGCCCGTTGTCCGGGATAGAGGTCGAACATCCGGTTCAGCGTGCGCAGCAGGGTCGACTTGCCGCAGCCCGACGGACCGATGAAGGCGGTCACCTTGCGTCGGGCGACATCCATGTTCACCTTGCGCAGGCCTTGAAATTTTCCGTAATAGAAGTCGAGTTCACGGATCTGGATCACCGCGTCGGCGATCGTCATGGCGGCAGGGCGTTCGAGAACGGCTTCGGTCATGTTCGTAGACTCCGGGTTCAGGCTTGCAACTTGTCGCGAAACACGACGCGCGCGGTGATGTTGATCGCCAGCACGATCAGCGCGATCAATGCGGCGCCACCCCACGCCAGCTGTTGCCAGTCTTCGTAAGGGCTCATTGCGAAGTTGTAGATCACCACCGGCAGATTGGCCATCGGCTGACCCATGTTCGCGCTGAAGAACTGGTTGTTCAGCGCGGTGAACAGCAGCGGCGCGGTCTCGCCGATCATCCGGGCCACCGCGAGCAACACGCCCGTGATCACACCGCCGCGCACCGCCCTCAGCGTCACCGCGGTGCTCACCTTCCAACGCGGGGCACCCAACGCGAAGGCCGCCTCGCGCAGGCTTCCCGGCACCAGATTGAGCATGTTTTCCGTGGTGCGTACCACCACCGGCACGGCGATCAACGACAGCGCGAGCGATCCCGCCCAACCCGAGAAGTGCTTCACGGTGGCGACCGCGATCGCGTAGACGAACAGGCCGATCACGATCGAGGGTGCCGACAGCATGATGTCGACCACGAAGCGGGTGGCGGCAGCGAAGCGCGAGGTCTTCCCGAACTCGGCCAGGTAGATGCCCGCAAGAATGCCGATCGGTGTCGAGACCAGCGTCGCGAAGCCCACCATCATCAGGCTGCCGACGATCGCGTTGGCCAGCCCACCACCCGGCGTCCCCGGGGCCGGCGTGCTCTGGGTGAAGAAATCCCAGTTCAGCGCACCGAGCCCATTGGCAAACAGGGTCCACAAGATCCACAGCAGACCGATCAGCCCCACGGCCATCGAGGCGCTGGAGAGAATCAGTCCGATCGCATTGGTCAGTCGACGACGGCGATACAGCATCGAATTCATGGCGTTCCTCAGCGTGAATCACGACGCGCACTGCGCTCGGTCAGCCACTTCGCCGCGGCCAGCACGACGAAGGTGATCACGAACAGCAGCAACCCCAGTGCGAAGAGCGCAGGGATGTGCTTCTCGGGCGAGGCCTCGGCGAATTCGTTGGCCAGGGTCGACGCGATCGAGTTGCCAGGCGCGAAGAGACTTCCCGCCAGCCGGTTGGCGTTGCCGATCACGAAGGTGACCGCCATCGTCTCGCCCAGCGCGCGGCCCAGGCCCAGCATCACGCCGCCGATCACACCGACGCGCGTGTAGGGCAGGACGATGTTGCGCACCACCTCCCAGGTGGTGCAACCGATGCCGTAGGCCGACTCCTTCAGGACCGGGGGAACGGTTTCGAAGACGTCGCGCATCACCGACGCCGTGAAAGGCACCACCATCAGCGCCAACACCAGGCCGGCGGTGAACACCCCGATTCCCATGGGAGGCCCGGCGAAGAAGGGCAGTCCGGTGGCGACCAGAAGCGGCTGAACGTGCTTCTGAAACAGCGGGGCGAGGACGAACAAGCCCCAGATGCCGTAGATGATCGACGGCACGCCAGCCAGCAGTTCGATGGCCGTCCCGAGCGGGCGGCGCAGCGGGATGGGGCAACTCTCGGTCAGGAACATCGCGATCCCGAAGCTGATCGGCACCGCGATCAGCAGCGCGATCGTCGACGTGACGATCGTGCCATAGATCGCGATCACCGCCCCGTAGGTGTCGTCCGTGGGGCTCCAGGTCGTGCCGATGAGGAACCCGAGACCCGAATCGCGCAATGCCGGCCAGGCTTCGACCAACAGCGATGCCAGGATGCCGAACAAACCCAGCAGCACCATCAGGGCGAACAGGAATGTCACCGCCTTGAACACGCGGTCCTGCTGCGCGAACCGCGCGACGCGGGCCGCGAGCACGGATTGGGCGGCGGACTCGGGTGAAATCATTGTGGGAGCATCCGATGGGGTCTGGCTATCGAGCACACGGGCGGAAGCGGTCATTGTCACAATTCCTTCCATGCACCAAGGCCGCGACGACGCGCGGCCCCGGTGAGGCGGGCGAAAGACCAGGCGACCCGTTCAGTTGAGCACCGGCCGGCCGGATCCGTCCTTGATCTCCTTCCAGGAGGCCTCGACCTTGCCAACGACCGAGGCCGGCAACGGCACGTAGTCGAGGTCGGAGGCGAGTTTCTGGCCATTGCCCAATGCCCACTTGAAGAACTTCAGCGTGTCGGCCGAGCGCTTCGGGTCGGCCGCAGAGCGATGCATCAGGATGAAGGTGGCCGCGGTGATCGGCCAGGCATTCGCGCCGGGCAGGTTGTTCAGATTCACACCGAAGCCCGGAGCACTGCCCCAGTCCGCGCGATCGGCCGCCGCCGCGAAGGTCAGGTCATCCGGCTGGACCACTTTGCCGTCACGGTTGATCAGCGCGGTGTGGGTCATCTTGTTCTGCTTGGCGTAGGCGTACTCGACGTAGCCGACCGCACCGTCGATCTTCGTGACGTTCGCCGCCACCCCGGCATTGCCACGCCCTCCCACGCCCGAGACCCAGTTCACCGTCTTGCCGGAACCTGGCGCCGTCTTGAAAGCCGGGGACACCTGCGCAAGATAGTCGGTGAACACATAGGTGGTGCCCGAGGAATCCGAGCGATAGACCAGCGTGATCGCGCTCGCCGGCAACTTCAGGCCCGGGTTCAGTTGGACGATCGCCGGATCGTTCCAGGCTTTGATCTGGCCGCGGAAGATGTCGGCTAGCACGGTGCCCGAGAGCTTCATCTCGCCCGGCTTGATGCCGGCCAGGTTCACCACCGGCACGACGCCCCCGATCACCGCGGGAAACTGGTGCAGACCTGCCTTGTTCAGTTCATCGGCGCTCAGCGGATCGTCGGAGGCGCCAAAATCCACCGTTTTCGCGGTGATCTGCTTGATTCCACCCCCGGAGCCGATCGCCTGGTAGTTCAGGGACACACCGCTGGAGGCCTTGTAGGCCTCGGCCCATTTCGCGTAGATGGGCGCCGGGAACGTGGCCCCCGCACCGGTGATCTGAGCCTGCGCGAGCCCGGCGGCCATCACCAGCCCGGCGCCGAGCATCCAATGCTTGAGATGTTTCATGGGAGTGCTGCCTTCGACATTGACAACGGAGTCCGCACGGTACCCGGAGCCGATGACAGTCTGATGACAGCCCCTGTCTCCAGGGGAAAGGCCGCGCATCACGAGGGGGCCCGGGGCCCCTGTGACGATTCGATGACAGCGGCGCCAGTTATCGCAGGGGCAGGGTCAGCGCCGGGCCCGCGGCCGGTCGTCCGGCAAGCTCCAGACGGGCCAGCTCCACCACGAGGGACAGCGTCGACAGGCTGTCGTGGTCCCGGCGATCGATGTAGAACCAGTGGTCCCGGTAGCGCACCGCCACGTGGGCGTTCGCCGGCGGCTCATCAGCCACGCTGTGCGCGATGCGCATCAGTCCGCGGGTGACCCGCTCCCAGTCGATCGCCTTGCCGTCGGCGTCGACCGCGCCGCGCACGCTGCCATCGCGCGCATGCGGCGCGGGCACGACCACCGACTTCGACAGGAAGTACATCACCTGGAGCAGCGAGCGGGTCTCGAGGTCGAGAACCCGGACCCCGACGGCCGGATAGTTCGCGGGGAAGGGATCCAGGGACTCGATGCCGATGTCGTAGCTCGGCAAACCCGGCTCCAGCCGGAAGGCCTCGGCCAGCCGACGCATGTCGGGCGTGCCCGCCGCGTGGGGATGCACCCGCATCACCGGCTGCTGGCGTCGCTTCGTCAGCGACCAGGTCGCCCCCTGCCCGTCCGGACGCCATTCCAGACCCTCGCGGGCCGCCTCGACGAGGTCCTTGGGCATGACACGGGCCGCGGGCATCGGGCCACCGATCCGATCGAACCGCTCCTCGGTGCCGAACACGATCAGCCCGAGATTTTGCAGCGACTGCAGCGCGGCGATCCCGGCCTCGAACCGTTCGAACTCCGGCGTCACCGCATTGGCCGGGCCGCTGGCCGATTCGGCGTTCGGCACCCAGTTCAGGTTCTCGAGCCACAATCGGAAGACGGTGCTGATCGGCCAGGTGGTCTTGGCAAGGTACAGCACCGCGTCCAGAGTCATCGGTGTGAAGAGCTTGCGGGTGAACTCCTGATCATCGGCCGGTGTCATCGTGATCGTCGGACGGTCGACCGCCGACACCTGGGCCTGCGGCAGCAGCGCGCCCGCCCGGCGCGCGGCAAGGTCCGAGCCCACCACCCCGAAAAAGGGCGTCGCTCCGATCGACCGGACGCGCTCGGTCTGGATCGCGATCGATGTGACCGACAAGCTGCTGGGTGTGTCGGTGTAGCGCAGCCGGACGATGTTCAGCAGCATCTGCTGCTCGGCAGTCGCCTTGATCGCCTCGTTGTACGCCAGACGCTCTTCGGTCAGGGTACGCGGTCCGGTGGCGCAGCCCGCGAACAACGTCATCGCCAGCACGACGACGAAGCGGCGCGGCAAGCGCCATGAGCGCGCCCCCGCACAGCGCCTCCCAAGAGGCGGCCGCACGCCGCGCCTGTCCGCTCGATCGCTCATCCGTCGCCTCTGCCTCGTCCGGTACGCATCGCCTCCATGCTAGGGCATGCCCGGCCCGCCCAGATGACGAAACGATGACGCCCCGTCGGTCCCGATCGGCTCAGCGGCCGCGAAAACGACCGGGACGCTTCTCGCGAAATGCCATCGTGCCCTCGACGTGGTCGGGCGAACCGACCAGCGGCACCTGGATGTCGCGCTCGAGCAGGATGTGCTCGCCGATCGGCATCGCCTCGGCCGCGTCGACCAGGCGGCGGGTGCCGCGCACCGCGGCTTGCGGGCCGTCGGCCAGGCGCCGGCAGATCGCCATCGCCTGGTCGCGGAAGACGGCATCCTCGATCACCTGGGCCACCAGGCCCCAGCGCTCGGCCTGTTCGGCGCTGATCGCGTCGCCCAGCAGGCTCGCGGCCATCGTGCGGGCGCGGCCCGCCATGCGCGTCAGGTACCAGGTTGCGCCGACATCGGGCACCAGGCCCAGCTTGGGCACGAAGGTGAGCACGAACCGGGCGCTGCGGGCCATCAGGATCACGTCGCCGGCCAGAGCGATGCCCACGCCCCCGCCCGCCGCCACCCCGTTGATCGCCGAGACGATCGGCATCGGCGCCTCGTTGAGTGCGCGCACCAGAGAGATCACCCGCTCGAAGCCGATCCGGTTGTTCGCGACGCGCTGCGCCTCGGTGGTGGTGGGCGCGAACGGGCGGCCGACGAGATCGGCGCCCGAGCAGAAGCCCCGACCGGCACCGGTGAGCATCAGTGCCCGCGCGCCCGCGAGCGTCGCCTCGGTGACCGCCAGCGGGATCTCGCGGAACATCGCGTCGTTCAGCGCGTTCAGGGTCTCCGGCCGGTTCAGGGTGAGGGTCGCGATGTCGTCGGCGATCGTCAGGCTGATCGCCTCGTAGGCTGCGCTCATGGTGGCTCCAGGGTCGGTTCAGGGGGTGGCAGTGGCCGGGATGGCCATCCGCGCGGTGAAGGCGTCGCGGGCGGAACGGTACTCCGCCTTCAGGCGACGGCAGAGGTCTTCGGTGCTCGGGATGTCGTCGATGTTGCCCACGCCGTGGCCGGCGGTCCAGATGTCCTTCCAGCGCTTGCGCGTCTGGTCGCTGGAGACGATCTTGCCGGGCAACGTGGTGCGCAGCACGTCGAGATCGATGCCTGCGGCGACCAGGCTGGGCGCGAGCCAGTTCGCCGGCGCGCCATCGATCGCGGCCGAGAAGAAGACATCGTTCGCGTTCGAGGCCAGGATCATCCGCTTCTGTCCTTCGGCGGCCGAGGCCTCCTGCGTCGCGATGAAGCGCGTGCCGAAGTAGGCGAAGTCGGCGCCCATCGCCTGGGCCGCGAGCACGTCGCGCCCGGTGGTCATGCCGCCGGCCAGCACCACCGGCCCGTCGTAGATCCGGCGCACCTCGTTCAACAGCGCGAACGGATTGATCGTGCCGCAATGGCCGCCCGCGCCCCCGCAAACCGCGATCAGGCCGTCGACGCCCGCCTCCAGCGCCTTCACCGCGTGGCGCTGGCTGGCGATGTCGTGGATCACGACCCCGCCATAAGCGTGCACGCGCTGGACCATCTCGCCCGGGGCGCTCTTCGAGGACAGGATCACCGGCACCCGGTGCTTCTCGCACAGCGCGAGATCGCCCGCGGCGCGCTGGTTCGAGGCGTGCACCACCAGGTTCACCGCGAAGGGCGCGGGCCGCTCGCCCGCGGCCTGCGCCGCGCGCAAGGCGTCCTGGATCTCGATCAGCCAGCTCTCGAAGGCCTCGCTGCTGCGCGTGCCATGCGCCGGGAAGCTGCCCATCACTCCCTGGCGGCAGGCGGCGATCACCATCGCCGGCGTGGACACCAGGAACATCGGCGCCACGATCAGGGGGATCGCCAGCCGGTCGCGGATCTCGGACATCGTCGTCATCGTCGGGACTCCTTCACGGGCGTCCGGCCCGCGTTCAGGGATCGGTGCGGGTCACGCCGAGCGCCCGCAATCGCTCGAGGGCGGCCTCGTCCAGCCCGAGCACCTCGCGCAGCACCTCGGCGGTGTCCTGGCCGAGATCCGGCGCCGGTCGGGAAACGGTGAACGGCAAGCGCGCGAAGGCGTACGGCATGCCCTTCACCAGTCGGTCATCGGCATCTCGCGCCACCGAGCCGCCGGCCAGGTGCGGGGCGTGCAGCAGATCCAGCCCATCGAGCACCGGTGCGGCCGCGACGCCGAGCGCGGCCAGGCCCGTGGCAGCCTCGGCCGCCGACCGCGAGCCACACCATGCCGCCACGCGCTCGCGAACCCGCGCCTCCGGCACGGGTGTCAGCCCTTTCACACCCGCGGCCCGAGCGTCCTCGGCCAGCGCCGCCGCGAGGCGCGCGCCCTGTTCGGGTGTCCCGATCGTCAGGGCCACCCAACGTCCATCCCCGCACCGCCAGGCATCCTGCAGCCAGAGGTCGTCCTCGGCATTGCCCCGCCGCTGCGCACGACGCGACGGATCGGCGGCCGCGGCAACGATCTCCTCGCCGATCATGAAGCCGACGATCTCGCGCTGCGAGATGTCCAGGCGAACGCCCACGCCGGTGCGACGGACCTGCCGCAACGCGGCCAGGATCAGTCCGGCGGAGATCAGCGAGACCACCTGATCCGGGTAGTTGACGTCGCCCCCGCTCACCAGCGGCGTTTGCCCCGGGTAACCGGTCATCGCGGCCAGCCCGCCCGTGGCATCCAGTGTCGAACCGAACGACGCGTGCATCCGGTAGGGTCCGTCCTCGCCCTGGCTGGAGATCGACGCCAGCACGATGCGCGGGTGGCGCGCCCGCAGCGTCGCTTCGTCCAGGCCCAGGCGCTCGAGCACCCCGCGGCGGAAATTCTCGACGACCACATCAGCCTGCCCGACGAGTTCGCTCGCCAGGCGGCGCCCCTCGTCGGTCTTCAGGTCCAGCGCGACGCTGCGCTTGTTGCGGTTGCTGAAGATGAAAGGCGCCGACCGGTTCCACCAGCCGGGCGCCTGATCGGCGGCACCGATCACGCGGAACAGGTCGAGGTTGGCCGGGGACTCGATCTTGATCACCTCGGCGCCGAGGTCACCGAGCATCGCGGACGTGTTGGCGCCCGCGGTCAGCTGGCCGAAATCGATCACCCGCAGGCCGGCCAGCGGCAAGGTCTCGCTCATCGCGCCTCCGACGGCCGGCAGGCCAGGCGGGCCTGCTCGAAGGTCGACTCACGGACAGGTCCGGGAACGAGGTCCCGCGTGCCCCAGCACACCGGCAGACGCGGCACGCGCAGCACACCCGCGTCGGGATGGGACACGCTCGCGACGAACGCCCGGGCCAGGTGCTGGGGATCGTTCAGCAGTTCGCCGGCATCGAGCACCGGGCCGAGCGGCACACCCAGCGCCTGCGCTTCCCGATAGATGTCATCGCGCCGACGCGCCGCGAACCAGGGCGCGAGCGCCGCGATGAACGCCTCGGCGTGCTCCGTGCGCCCGGCACGGGTCGAGAACCGCGGGTCGGACAAGGCGGGGTCACCGACCAGCCGCACCAGCGCGTCGTACTGCGTCACCGTGAACACCAGCGCGATCCAGCCGTCCTGGCAACGCAGCACCTGGAACTCGGCCTTCGCGCCGCGCCGGCTGGGCGAGCGCCCGGTGGCCTGCGCGGCGGACACCGCCTTCCAGTTCACCCAGGCGAGCGTCTCGATCAGCGACACGCGCGCGACGTCGGCCGCACGTCCCGCCTGGCGTCCCGCGAGCAGCGCCATCATCGCGGTGAACGCGGACATGCCCGCGGCGTAGCTCGCCTGGTGGCCGCCCAGACGCAGCGGCTCGCGGGCCGGGTCGCCGATCATCTCGAGCATCCCCGACCAGGCGAGCACGCCGAACTCGGTGAGCGGCGCGTCGGTGCCCGGCCCCTGGACCGGGAAACCGACGACCTGCACCACGTCGACGCCAGCGGCCCGCGCGAGATCGATCGCCGGATCGCCGCCCGCGGCGAGGACCCCGTCGACGCGCCCGCCCAGCAGCGTGCGCAGCGCCTCGTCGGTGCGTGGCCCGGGCAGGCGCAGCAGCGACTTGCCGCAACTCAGGAAGGCGTGCAGCGCGCTGATCCGTTGCCCCCGCGGCGGCGCCACCCAAGGCCCGAGGCCGCGCACCGGGTCGCCCGACGGCGGCTCGAGCACGATCACCCGCGCGCCGAGATCCGCTGCGATGCGTCCGGCCAGGCCGCAGGCCAGTCGCAGGCACAGCGGCGGATCACCGGCGAGCGATTCGATCAGCGTGACGCCCGACAGCGGCCGGTCGGCGGCTTGATCGACGACGTCCACGCTCACTCCAGGCGCAGGCCGACGGTGCGGATCACCTCACCCCACTTCGCGTGTTCGGCGAGCCAGTACGCGCGGCTGCTGGCCGGCGTGCTGTCGGCCACGGGCTGGGTTCCGGACGCGAGCAGTCGATCGCGAACCGCCGGGGTCTGGGTGATGCGGTTCACCGTCTCGGCCAGTCGGTTCGTGATCGCCGCCGGGGTGCCCGCGTTCATGCAGAACACGCCCCAGGTGACCGCCTCGAATCCCGGGAAGGTCTCGGCCACCGTCGGCACATCGGGCAGGTCGGGCAGCCGGGCGGTGGTGGACACCGCGAGCGGACGCAGGCGCGCGGCCTTCGCGTGCGGCATCACCGTGGTCGTGGTCTCGAAGATCACCTGGATCTGCCCACCGAGCAGGTCGGTCATCGCCTGCGCGGCCCCCTTGTAGGGCACGTGGGTCATCTTCAGGCCCGCGCGATGCTGCAGGAGTTCCATCGCGAGGTGGTTCATCGCGCCGTTGCCGCTCGAGCCGAAACCGAGCGGCGTGCCCGTTTTCGCGAGGGCGAGAAACTCCCCGAAGGTTCGCGCGGGGAAATCCGGTCGGACCGTGAGGATCAATGGGGCCCGACCCATCAAGGCGACGGTGTCGAGTTCCTTCAGGGTGTCGTACTTCAGCGAGGGGTACAGGTTGGGCGCGGCCGCGATCAGCGAGCTGGACCCGAACAGCACCGCGTGGTCGTCGCGCGCGCGCACGAAGGATTCCACCGCCAGGGTACCGCCGGCACCGGGCCGGTTCTCGACCACGAACGGCACGCCGAAGGCCTTGCCCAGTTCCTCGGCGTAGACGCGTGCCGTCACGTCACTCGCGTTGCCCGGCGTGAACCCGACGATGATCTTCACCGGTCCGCTGGGCCAGCGGGACACCCGATCCTGCGCTCGCGCCCACCAAGGCCATGCCCCGACACCCGCCAGCCACGCCCGCCGTCCGATTCGCATGTCCCCTCCGCACGCCGCCGGATCCGACTGCCCGGATCCCGTCACGCAGTCTAGCCGCGTGCTGGCGACGCACGACAGGCGCCCGAGGCCAGGCGCCTGCGTTCAACCGGAGTTCCGGACCGCGGGGGTGTCAGTCCAGACGAAATCCGAGCGCCTGGATGGCCTGCTTGAGCCGATCGCGACCCGACAGGCTCTCGGGCCCCTTCACCCGCGTGGCCGACTGGGAAGACCAGTCGACCGCCGGCATCTGCTGTGACGCCTGGAAGGCCCGCATCACCTGGTCGTAGCGGGAGACCTCGGCGCCTTCAGCCTCGGCGCCCACGCCGTAGCGTTCCTGGTGCAGGATCACGCTGGGGTCCAGGCGCGGCTTGACCGAAGCGGGGCGCGCCGGATCGGGGTGACCCAGGCACAGGCCGAAGACCGCGAACACGTGCGGCGGGAGCCCGAGCTCGCGGGCGACGTCCTCGGGACGATTGCGCATCGCCCCGATATACACGGTGCCCAGGCCCAGCGCCTCGGCCGCGACCGCGGCGTTCTGCGCGGCGAGTGCCGCGTCGACCACCGCCACCAGGAACATCTCGAGATAGTCGTTGGCCTGGGCGGGCACGCCGACGCGCTCACCGACCCGATCGAGCCGGGAGAGATCGGCCAGCCAGACCAGCAGCACCGGACACTCGCGGATGTGCGCCTGGTTGTTGGCGTACTCGGCCAGTCGCGACTTGCGCGCGGGATCGCGCACCGCGACGACGCTCCAGGTCTGCAGATTCGACGAGGTGGCGGCCGACTGCGCCGCGGCGAGGATCGCGGCCATCTGCGCATCGGACACGGGATCCGGGCGATAGGCACGCACCGAGCGGTGACCGAGCATCGATTCGATCACGGGATGCGCCATCGCCGACTGCCAGACGGGCGAGGACACGGGTGCACCCAGGGCCTGCCCGTAACGGGTGGCCAACGCGTCGCGAAATGCGCTCATCGGACTTTGCCTTGAAGTCGGTGGGGAACGGGGATCGACAACACACCCCGGGGGCCCGCGAACGCGCCAGGACCTCGGTCACGGGCCCGGGCCGACACCCGCCGCATCAACGGCCGGGTCGGTAGGTGCGGCGCTGAGGACCCGGGGGCATCGCGTCGGTGTCCTTGTGACGGAACCGGATGCGACCCTTGGTGATGTCGTAGACCGACAGCTCGAGCGTGACCCGATCGCCGGCCAGAATACGGATGCGGTGCTTCTTCATTTTGCCGGAGACGTACGCATTGACCGTGGCGCCGTTGTCCAGCGTGACGCGATACCGGGTGTCCGGGAGGACCTCGGCGACCACGCCTTCGACTTCGATGAGTTCTTCTTTGGCCATAAGGTTGGGTAGGCGACCCGAGGAGCCGCGGAGATCCGCGGCCCCGCCGGGCCATCGACCTTAGATCACCTGGATCCGGCTGGCCTGGAGGCCTTTCCTGCCCTGGGTGACTTCGAACTGGACGCGCTGCTTCTCGGCGAGGGTCTTGAAGCCTTGACCCTGGATCTCGCTGAAGTGCGCGAACAGATCTTCCGAGCCATCGTCAGGGGCGATGAAGCCGAAGCCCTTGGTTTCGTTGAACCACTTCACGGTACCGGTTTTGGTGCTCATGGGTATCTCCTGGTGAGCGTTGACAAAAGTTCGGGCCATGCCCGAAACGCGACGACGCACAAGAAACGCAACCAGGGAACACCAGACTTGAACCACCCCCGCAGGAGGCGCTAAAGCGGGCAAACCGCCGAGAAACACCGCTTGAAACGCGTGCGGCCGTTAAAGTCTCATTTCCGTCCGGAATTGTCAATGCACCGCGGCAATTCGGCATAATCGCCGGTTCGCCACCGCTACCGGGGCCCGAACAGGGGGCGCCGGACTTCGTCCGCCCGCCATGACCGTCGCCACCGCCCCCAGCCGCCACGCCATCCTGCCCTACGCCGGCACCATCTTCCTGTCGGCCTTCCTGCTCTTCCTGGTCCAGCCGGTCGTGGCCAAGCAGATCCTGCCCTGGTTCGGCGGATCGGCCGCGGTCTGGACCACCTGCATGGTGTTCTTCCAGAGCGTGCTGCTCGCGGGCTACGCCTACGCCGATTTCTCCAGCCGGCTCGGACTGCGACGCCAGGTGATGCTGCACGCGGTGCTCCTGCTGGTCTCGCTCGCGTTGCTGCCCATCCTGCCGGGGGCGCACTGGAAGCCCCCGGGCGACGCCGAACCGATCGGCCGCATCCTGTGGCTGCTCACCGCGACGATCGGCCTGCCCTACTTCCTGCTCTCGTCGACCACCCCGCTGCTGCAGGCCTGGTACTGGCAACGGTTCCAGAGCGCGGTGCCCTATCGGCTGTTCGCGCTGTCCAACTTCGCCTCGATGCTGGCGCTGCTCGGATTCCCGGTGCTCTTCGAACCGGCGCTCTCGCTGCCCGAACTGGGCAACGGCTGGTCGGTGCTCTACGCGGTGTTCGCGGTCGTCTGCGCGTTGACGGGATTCGCGTCGGCGCGGGCGGCCGCCAGCGGACGCGCAACCGATGGCCAGGCCGCCGAACCGGCGCCCGCGCAGGACGTGCCCGCGCCGAGCGCGGCCCGGCAATGGTTGTGGCTGTCCTTGTCGGCCATGGGGTCGATGATGCTGCTGGCCGTGACGAACCACGTCACGCAGAACATCGCGAGCGTCCCGTTCCTGTGGGTCATCCCGCTGGCGCTGTACCTGCTCACCTTCATCCTGTGCTTCGACCATCCGCGCTGGTACAAGCGCACCGCGTTCCTGGTGGCGCTGGCGGTGCTGGTGCCCGCGATGGCGGGCTACGTCGGCTCGCTGAACCTGCGCGTGGCGCTGCCCCTGTACTTCGTCGGGCTGTTCGTCGCCTGCATGGTCTGTCACGGCGAACTCGCCGCGCTCAAGCCGGACCCGCGCCACCTGACGCGCTTCTACCTGATGGTCTCGATCGGTGGCGCGGTGGGCGCCGTGCTGATCGCGATCGTCGCGCCGCTCACGCTCAGCGGCTACTTCGAACTGGGCATCGTGCTGGTGCTGCTGGCCGCGCTGCTCGCGTGGCGGCTGCAGCGGGTGCTGCGCTGGTCGGCACTCGCGGTGACGGCGCTGTCGGCGGTGCTGGTGGTGCGCGGCGCGATGGACTACCTGGACAACGTGCGCGTGATGGAGCGCGACTTCTACGGGGTGGTCCGCACGCGTGATTGGCGCGAACCGGTGCCGTACCGATCGATGCTCCACGGCAGCATCATGCACGGCGGACAACTGCTCGACCCGGCCTTCAAGAACACGCCGGCCGACTACTTCAGCCCCGGTTCGGGCTACGGCCGGGTGTTCGCGACGCTGAACGCGCGCGACGGTGACAAGCCCCGGTCGGTCGGCGTGATCGGCCTCGGCGCGGGCGTGCTCGCCGCCTACGGCCGGCGCGGCGACACGATGGTGTTCTACGAGATCAGCCCGCGTGTGGTCGACATCGCCCAGCGCGAGTTCACGCTGCTCAAGGACAGTGCGGCCCGCATCGAATGGAAGATGGGCGACGGCCGGTTGTCGCTCGAAGCCGAGCCCCCGCGGGGCTACGACGTGATGGGGATCGACGCCTTCTCGGGCGATTCGATCCCGATGCACCTGATCACCCGCGAAGCGATGGCGCAGTACGTGCGCCACCTCGCGCCCGGTGGCGTGATCGTGTTCCAGGCCACCAACCGGTTCGTGAACCTGCCGCCGGTGATCAAGCGGCTGGCCAGCGAGCTCGGCCTGCACGCGGTGCTGGTCAGCGACAACCCGCCGGCCGCCGACGATCACCGCTACTGGTACTCGGCGACGGATCAGGTGGTGGTTTCGCGCGACCGCGACCTGCTGCGCTCGGGAGCGCTCGGTCAGGGCGCACGCGAGATCGAGGAGATCCCGGGCCTGCCCACCTTCACCGACGCGCACCACAACCTGGTTCGCATCCTGAAGTGAAAGGGGTCGTTCCCGCACCGGGGCCAGCCCGAGCCCCGCTGCCGGTTGCACAACCGTATCGGCTGTAACGGGATGTAGTTCCCGTGGGCATGGCCGGCACGGCTCGGTAAGGTGGTGTCATCACACCCGACCCGAGACCGACCATGACCTCACCCGCTCACTGCCCGTCGACCCCCTCCCGGAAGCCCGCACCGGTGTCTCGCGCGCGCGCCTGGCTTCGCCGCGCGGCGCTGGCGGGCGCCGTGGCCAGTCTGGGCGCCTGCGCGGTCGTGCCCGGTCCCGAGGGCCCGGTGGTGGTGCCGGCGCGACCGGCGATCGTCGTCGCCCCACCGGTGGTCGTCGCGCCTGGCGTGGTCACCGTCGGTCCCCGCTGGGGCTACTGGCACCGCGGGTACGTGCCGCATCGCCACTACTGACTCGCCAGCGCACCAGCCGCCAAATGGGGGGGATATGCCCGCCAATTGGCGCCTTCAGCGGCAAGCGCGGGCGATAGACTCGAATGAGCGGGCCGAGCCGACGGCCCGAGCATCGAGGAACGCCCATGAAAGCTTTGCTGCACCGGATCGCCGCGCTGGCGGCGTTCGCGTGTCTGGCCGCCGCCGCCAATGCGCAGACCGCCACGCCACGACTGGATCGGATCAAGGCCGCCGGCCAGGTGCGCGTGTGCATCTGGCCCGACTACTACGGCATCACGTTTCGCAATCCGAAGAGCGGCGAACTCTCGGGCATCGACGAGGTCCTGTCGGCCCAGTTCGCGCGCGATCTCGGCGTGCGGATCCAGTACGTCGACACCAGCTTCCCGAACTTCATCGGCGATCTGCTCGCCGACAAGTGCGACGTCGCGATGTTCGGTGTCGCGGCCCTGCCGGAGCGTGCGGCGAAGGTCCGCTTTTCCCAACCCTACCTGCGCAGCGACATCTGGGCCGTCACCACGAAGACCCACCCGTCGCTGCGCCAGTGGGCCGACATCGACAAGGCGGGGCACGTCGTCGGCGTGCAGGCCGGCACCTTCATGGAACCGGTCATGAAGAAGGCCCTGCAACAGGCCGAGCTCGTGTCCGTGAAGCCGCCGAACACCCGCGAGCGTGAACTGCAGGCCGGCCGGATCGACGTCTTCATGACCGACTTCCCCTACAGCCGGCGCGTGCTCGACAACGCCGACTGGGCCCGAGTGATCGGGCCCGACAAGCCCCTGAGCCCGCTCGGCTATGCGTACGCGGTGGCACCGGGCGACGACGCCTGGCTCGCGCGCGTCGACAAGTTCGTGGCCGACATCAAACGCGACGGCCGGCTGATGAACGCGGCGAAGACCTTCAGGCTGGATCCGATCGTCGTCACCCAATGAAACCGACGGCGTCGCCGCGGGCCGACAGCCCCGGCGGGATCGGCATCGAGTCGGCGATCCGGCTCGGTGGGCTCCTCTTCGCGCTGCTGGTGGCGGCGGCCACGCTCGCCCACGTGCTCTCGCTCGAGCGCACGATCGAATCGGAGGTCGAGGGCCGTGCGCGCACGCTCTCGCGCATCCTCGCCAAGGAGGTCAACCGCACCTTCGCCAGCATCCAGTCGGGCATCGATCAGATCGACGAGCCGCTGAGAACGGCGCTGGGCGACGCCACGCCCGAGGCGGCCCAGACGGTGCTGGAATCGGCGCTGCGGGCGAACTCGCTGATCCGCGAACTGGCGGTCGTCGCGGCCGACGGACAGGTGATCGCGTCGTCGCGGCGCCGCGAACGTGCGTTGCGGCTGACCGGGCTCGACTTCCAGACCCACGCCCGGGACGGCCGCCTGCGACTGGGCCTGCCGACCGAAGGGCGGACGATCACCGACGGCAAGACCCCGCGACAGGGCCAGGCCTACGCCCGCCAGGGCTACCTGACCCTGACCCGATCGCTGGGTGCCGGGGAGACCAGCGCGCAGATCGTCGCGATCCTCGGCGCGGACAGCCTGCTGAACGAACTGCGCTTCGTGGCCGCCGACGACACCGAGGTGCTCAGCGTGTTCCGCTACGACGGACAGTTGCTGGCCACGAGCGCCACGCTGGTGCTCGAACGCAACTCGCCGCAGCCGATCTTCCGGCAGTTCCTGCCACACCGCGAGACCGGCCAGTTCATCGACACGCTCGGCGACGGCTCCCGTTGGCTCGCGCACTTCGAGACCACCGCCGACTTCCCGGCCGTCGTGGAGGTACGGATCGCCCGAGCGTCGCTCACCGAGCGACGTTGGCGCGAGTTCTCGGTGCCGCTGCTGGTGATGACCTCGATCCTGATCGCGGTGTACTTCTACACGCGTCTGGCCTTGCGCGCCTTGAAACGCCGCCGGTTGTTCGAGGAACGGGCGGCCAGTCAGGAACGACGGCTTCGCAACATCCTGGCCAACGCCGCCGACGGCATTGTCACGATCGACGCCCAGGGCGTGGTTCGCGACTTCAACCAGGCGGCTGAACGGATCTTCGGCGTCAGCGCGGCCGAGGCCATCGGGCGCACGTTCGACGAAGTGATGCCGGCGTCGAACGCCGGCGGTCACCAGGCCAACGTGATGCGCTACCTCGGCACCGGGAAGAGCTCGGTGATGGGGCGCGGACGCACGATGAAGGCGGTTCGACGCGATGGCCAGCCGATCGAGGTCCACCTCGCGGTCAGCGAGGTGGTCGACCAGGGCGAGCGGCTGTTCACCGGGATCGTTCGCGACATCACCGAGACCCGGCAGGCCGAGGAGCGCTTCAAGACCCTGTTCGAACGCTCGGGCGAACCGCACCTGCTCTTCGACGACAACGGCCTGGTCGACTGCAATCAGGCGGCGCTGGCACTGCTCGGTGTCGCTGAGCGCGCCGCGGTGATCGGGCGTCCGCTGGCTGACCTGGCCGGCGACGACGGCCTGGCGAGCAGCCTGTCGATCGAGACGGCGGTCCGCGACGCGCGTCGCGACGGCAGCCGACGGCTCGAGACCCAGGCCCGCCGCCCGGACGGAACCGCGGTGCCGGTCGAGATGACGATCACGCCGATCCGCCTGACCGGGCGCGATGCGCTGCTGGTCGCCTGGCACGACGTCGCCGATCGGCAACGCTACGAGGCCGAACTGCGCCGCGCTCGCGACGAGGCCCAGAGCGCCGCCCGAACGAAGGCGAGCTTCCTGGCGATGATGAGCCACGAACTGCGCACGCCGTTGACCGGCGTGATCGGCATGTCGGAGCTGCTGGCCGACACGCGGCTCGACGACGAGCAGCGGCGCCTGGTCGGCGTGCTTCACGGGTCGGCGACCTCGCTGCTCACCGTCGTCAACGACGTGCTCGACTTCTCGAAGATCGAGGCGGGAAAGCTCACACTGGAGGCGATTCCGTTCGACCCGGCCGGCGTCGCGCGCGATGTGGTGGACCTGCTCTCGTCGGCCGCCTCGGGCCGCGGCAATCTGCTGATCGCCGACTGGCCGGCGGGCACCCTGCCCCACCTGCTCGGCGATCCGACCCGCCTGCGTCAGATCCTCTACAACCTGGTGGGCAACGCGATCAAGTTCACCGAGGGCGGACGCATCACGCTGTCCATCCAGGCGCAGCCGGTGCCGGGCGGGCAATGCCGGATGCGCTTCGCGGTGAGCGACACCGGCATCGGTATCGCGGCCGACGTGCTGCCGACATTGTTCACCCCGTTCCGGCAGGCCGATTCGACCACCACGCGCCGCTTCGGCGGGACCGGACTGGGCCTGGCGATCTGCCGCCACCTGGTCAACGCGATGAATGGCCAGATCGAGGCGCGCAGCCTGCCCGGCGAGGGCTCGACGTTCGAGTTCTGGATCGAGTTGCCGGTGGTTGCCGGCGCGCTCCCGGCGCCCGCGGACGCCGCACCGGCCGCCGTGTCGACGACCCCGCAAGGCCTGTCGATCCTGCTGGCCGAGGACAACCCGACGAACCAGTTGCTGCTCGCGACACGACTGCGTCGGGCGGGCCACCGCGTGGACATCGTGGACAACGGCCTGAAGGCGGTCGAGCGGCTGAGCGAGGGCGAACCGGGCTATGACATCGTGCTGATGGACATGCAGATGCCGGTGCTCGACGGCGCGAGCGCCACGCGCGCGATTCGCGGGCTGCCAGGGGCCCGAGGCCGGATTCCCGTGCTGGCCCTGACCGCGGACGCGCTGCCGGAATCGCGGCAACGCTACATGGACGCCGGCCTGACCGACTACCTGACCAAGCCGGTGAACTGGGCCGCGCTGGAGGGCGCCTTGGCCCGGCACACGCGGACAGCGCGCGAGGCCGGGAATGCGATGACCCACGCGGTGCCGGCGAACGCCGTGACCGACGCGCCCGCTCCGTCGTCGTCTGGACGTGTGCAGAGCGCCGCGCCGGCCGCCGCAGCGGATGTCGACCCGGCGCGGATCCTCGCCGCGGATGCCGACAAGGTCGACGCCACCCGCATCGATCTCGGCGACGACGCCTTCCAGGAGATCGCGAACATCTTCTGGAACAAGTGCGCCACCGACCTCGCCGCGTGCCGCGACGCGGCCGAACGACAGGACCTGGCCGCCCTGAGAGCGGCCGCGCACAGCCTGAAGGGGGCCTCCGGCAGCCTGGGGTTCGAGGCCCTGGCGGCCCTCGTCGACCGCCTGCAGCACCTGCCGCCGGACACCGCGCTGGGGTTGATCGAGGCATTGGAGCGGATCGCCGCGCACCTGCGGTCCCACTACCAGCCCGAGCGGGCCACCTCGGCCGGCTGGTAGCGTGCCATCCCGCCATTCGCACCCGACGACACGCCGCCGGTCGGCCTCGTCGGCGCCGCGCGGCACGCCCGTGACATCGCGCACACCGTCAACCGATCGCCCGTCCTAGGCTGGCTGCTCCACCACCCGCCACGCGTACCCGCGCGTCACCGCCTCCGATGGACGCTCTGCGCGCCTCGCACCACGGCCTGTCACTGGCGACGCAACGTCTGGACACCCACGCCACGCGGCTGGCCCGGATGTCGGTCGACGAGACGATCGATCCCGCGCCCGAGCTGGTCGGCCTTCGGCAGGCCCAGATCGCCTTCGCAGCCAACCTGCAGACGCTGCGCCGGGTCGACGACGCCCTGGGTTCTCTGCTGGACGCCTGGGCCTGACCGGCGCCATCCCGGGCGCCGCCATCCCGGTTTCGACACGCGGCGGATTGCCCGCGACGCGCCTTTCGCGCGAGCATGTGGCTCGGTTGTCGCACCGCATCCGCGGGCGGCGCACCGCCAACGAGCCGCGCGTCGACGCGCCGGCACGGCCATCCAGAGCCAGAAACAGGAGACGTTCATGCGGTCACTGACCAACACGCTCGCGCTCGGTCTCGCGCTGTCCGCCGCGTCCGCGGCCTTCGCGCAGGGCACCGACTTCCCGACCAGGCCGATCCGGATGATCGCGCCCTTCGCCGCCGGCAGCGGCGCCGACAGTTCGGCCCGGGTGCTCGCCGAACTGATGCAAAAGCAGCTCGGCCAGTCGGTCGTCGTCGAGAACCGGCCCGGCGCGAGCGGCGCCGTGGCCGCGATGGCCGTCAAGCAGGCGCCGGCCGATGGCCACACGATCATGATCGGCTCGAACTCGCCGATGTCGGTGAACCCGATCGTGATCAAGAACTTGCCCTACGACCCGCTGAAGGAGTTCAAGGCGGTGCATGGCATCGGGCGTGCGCAGAACATCTGGTACGTGGCCAACGAGTCCCCGGTGCGCTCGATGGCCGACCTGATCGCGCTCGGCAAGACCAAGCCGCTGAACATCGGCTCGTACTCGGCCGGGTACCAGCTCGCGATCGGCTGGGTGTCGCTGCTCTCGAAGGTCAACCTGACCTATGTCCCGTACAAGGGACAGGCGCAGGTCTTCACCGATGTGATCGGCCGCCAGCTCGACGCCGGCATGGGTGACTTCGGCGGCGCGCTGCCGCTGGTGCAGACCGGCAAGTTGCGCGCGATCGCGGTGTCCGGCGAGAACCGGCATCCGTCGCTGCCGCAGGTGCCCACCCTGCGCGAACTCTGGCCCGAGTACGTGAACTACTCGTGGAACGCGTTCTGGGTGCGCACCGAGACGCCCGCCGAACCACACGCGAAGCTGGTCGCCGCGGTGCAGCGCGGCATGCGCGCGCCCGAGATGACCAAGTACTTCGAGGTCACCGGCGCCGAACCGATGTACACCTTCGGTCCCGCGGAGATGGGCCGCTACCAGGCCGAGGAGTACAACCGATTCAAGGGCATCGCCGACACGATCGGCGTCAAGCCGGAGTGAAGCGGGGCCGCGGGATCGAACGGATCAGCCGGCGGGTGTAGTCGTCGGCCGGTTCGCGGTACAGCGTCTCGCTGTCGGCGATCTCCACGACCTGGCCGTCCTTCATCACCATCACCTCGTCGGCCAAGTACTTCACCACCGCGAGATCGTGCGAGATGAAGAGGTACGACAGCCCGAACTCGTCCTGCAGGTCCTGCAACAGATTGAGCACCTGAGCCTGCACCGAGACGTCCAGCGCCGAAACGGACTCGTCGCACACGATCACCTCGGGCTGGACCGACAGTGCGCGGGCGATCGCGATGCGTTGTCGCTGGCCACCGGAGAACTCGTGCGGATAGCGTCCCAGCGCGTGCGCGGGCAGACCCACCCGGTCGAGCAGGTCCCGGGCGCGCGCCAGGCGCTCGGCGTGACCGGTGCCGATGCCGTGCAGGCGCATCGGCTCCTCCAGGGTCTGGCCGATCGTGAAGCGCGGATTCAACGACGCGTAGGGGTTCTGGAAGACGATCTGCAGGCGCCGCCGGTACGGAAACCAGCGGTCCTCGGGCAGGCGCAGCAGGTCGGTGCCGTCGAAGAGCACCTCGCCGGCGTCGGCACGGTGCAGGCGAAGCAAGCTCAGGCCGACCGTCGACTTGCCCGACCCCGATTCACCGACCAGACCCAGGGTGCGTCCACGACGCAGGGTGAACGAGACATCGCGCACCGCCCGGATCTCGCGCGTGCGCAGCAGGCCCTCCTTCATCGTGAAGGTCTTCACCAGGCCCTTGACCTCGAGCACCACCGGCGCGGCGCCCGGCGTCACCGGGTCTGGCGGGCGCTCGCCCGTGCCCGTGCCGGGCGTACGTGCGGGAAGGCCGGCGATGTCGACGGCACCTGACGACGCGGCGGCCGGTTCGGCATCGGCCTCGGGCGTCTCCGAGAGGAAATCGTCGATCACCGGCAGCCGTCGCGGCCTGACATCCAGGCGCGGGCGACACGCGAGCAGCGCGCGGGTGTAGGGATGGTCCGGCCGGGTGAAGATCCGCTCGGCCGGCCCCGCCTCCTGCACCTCGCCGTGACGCATCACGACGACCGCATCCGCCAGCTCGCCGACGACCCCGAGATCGTGGGTGATGAACAGCATGCTCATCCGCCGGCGACGCTGCAGCGTGCGCAGCAGCTCGAGAATCTGGGCCTGGATCGTCACGTCCAGCGCGGTCGTGGGTTCGTCGGCGATCAACAGGCGCGGCTCGCAGGCGATCGCCATCGCGATCATCACGCGCTGCTGCTGACCGCCCGAGAGCTCGTGGGGGTAGGACCGCACCCGCATGCCCGGCTCGACGATGCCGACCTCGTCGAGCAGTTCGATCGCGCGCGCACGCGCGGCGGCAGGCGACAGGCGCCGGTGCAGCCGAAGCACTTCCGCGATCTGCTCGCCCACCGAGAACACCGGGTTCAGCGAACTCATCGGTTCCTGGAAGATGACCGACATCTGGGCGCCCCGAAGCGCGCGCAGGCGCGCCGCCGGCGCATCCAGCAGCGACTGCCCGGCGAAGCGCACGTCGCCCGACGCCCGGGCGTTGGGGGGCAACAATCCCAGCACGGCCATCGCGGAGACACTCTTGCCGCTGCCGGATTCGCCCACCAGGGCCACGGTGGCGTTGTCCGGAATCTCGAAGGACACGCCCTTCACGGCCTCGGTGGTCTCGCCCCGATCGCCCCGGAACACCACCCGCAGATCGCGAACCCTCAACAGTTCTTCAGTCATCGCCATTCTTCGAAGTTCGAGCCTCGGACGTCGCGCCCCCGCGCGCCGGCCGGTCCGGTCGGCTCAGCCGCGGGTCGAGCGCATCGCGCAGGGCGTCGGTGAACAGCGCGAACGCGCCGACCAGCACCGCCATGCTGACCGAGGCGCCCGCCAATTGCCACCATTGGCCCACGATCAGCTCGGACTGAGCCTCGGCCAGCATGGTGCCCCAGGAGACGGCGTCCACGGGCACACCGAACCCGAGGAAGGAAAGGATCACCTCGGCCTTGATGAATCCGACCACGAGCTGCGACAGCTGGACCAGCGCGACCGGTGCGGCGTTGGGCAGGATGTGGCGCAGGATCAGGCGACCCGAACCAACGCCGAACGAACGGGCCGCCCGCACGTAGTCGCGCACGCGCTGCTTCATGTACTCGGCACGGATCAGGCGATACACCCCGGTCCAGCCCGTCAGACCGAGCACCAGCACGATGTTGGCCACCCCCGGTCGCAGCACCGCCGCGAACGCGAGGATCAGCAACACGTTGGGCACCGCGGTGAAGACGTTGTACAGCCACTCGAGCGTGTCGTCGATCCAGCCGCCGAAGTAGCCGGCGAGCGCGCCCAAACCGGTCCCGATCGCGGTGGCGAGCAACGCCGCGCCCAGGCCGACCAGCACCGAGACCTCGGCGCCCTTGATCGCCTTGGCCAGCACGTCGCGCCCCCATTTGTCCGCGCCCAGCGGCAGCGTCGCGGCCCGCTGCGGTTCGTCGCGCGCGAGTTCGGCGGACCGGGCGCGCCAGTCCTCGTAGCGTGGCGCCAGCGGGTCGATGTCGCGAAGGTCGACCGTCGGCCCGCCTGGCGCCGGCACGGCCTGGGGCACCACTGATCGCCCGGGCGCGACGGGCGACCACCAGCTCGGCGGTGCGGACGACACCGCCACCTCGCGCGACCAGTCCGAGGCGATCCAGCCTGCGGCGCTGGCCAGGATCACGAGCAGGTAGCCCGCCACGATCGCGAGGCAGCCCATCGCGAACCGGTCGGCCCGCAGCCGGCGCCAGACACCACGCGCCGGGCCGGGCGGCGTCGACACCGCATCGCCGGGCAGACCCGACGCCACCGCGACGACGTGCGCGCCCTCAGTCATGCCGGATCCGCGGATCGACGACCTTGTACAACAGGTCGACGGCGAGGTTGATCGCCATCGTCACCACCGCGAGCGCGATCGTCACCGCCTTGATCACGGGAAAGTCGCTGCGTTCGACCGCGAGGATCACCTCGCGCCCCAGGCCCGGGATCGAGAAGAACTTCTCGAGCAGGAACGAGCCGACGAACACACCGGGCAGCTGGATCGCCACCTGGGTGAGGATCGGGATCATCGCGTTGCGCAGCACGTGGCGCAGCAGCACCACCGGCTCGGACAGCCCCTTGGCACGCGCGGTGCGCACGTAGTCCTGCTCCAGTTCCTCGAGCAGGAAGGTGCGGTACAGGCGAAGCTGGGGTGCCAGCGAGACGGCCACCGCGCAGGCGATCGGCAGCGGTGCGTACACGAGCAGATTGCGCCAGGGCTGGTCGGACCAGCCCTGCACCGGGAACCAGCCGAGTCGGTGACCGAACACCGCCTGCGCGACGATGATGACCACGAGGAACGAAATCGACATCGCCACCGTGCAGGCCACCATCACCGCACGGTCGGTGAGCGTGCCGCGCACGTGGGCCACGGCCAGTGCGAGCAGCACGCCCAGCACGGTCTCCAGCACGAGCACCGGCAGCATGATCGTGAGCGTCGGGCCGAGCCGGGTCGCGAAGATCGCCCGCACCTCCTCGTTGGTGGCCCAGCTTCGGCCGAAATCGACAGTGACGACCTGGCGTACGAACAGGCCCATCTGCGCCCACCAGGGCTGGTCCAGTCCGAGCGAGGCGCGGATCTCGGCCACACGACCCGGGTCGGCGATCAGCCCGGCCAGCGTCTCGGCCGGGTCGCCCGCGACGCCGTGGAACAGCACGAAGACCAGCACCATCACCCCGGCCAGCGTGGGGACGGTCTGCCACAGTCGTCGCAGGAGGAATCGGGCCATCGTCGTGTGAGCGCCCGCCGGGGCGGGAAGCGGCAAGCATAGAATCCTTCCGGCGGCGCGCCAAACCCGGACGGCCCCGTCCCGGGCCCTCGCGCGACACGCGCCGGCCACGCCCTTTCCGATCGATGTCGATGTCCGCCGCCCCCACGCGCCCCCTGATCCGTGCCTTGGTCGCCGCCTGCATCGCGCTCGCGTCGGCTTTCCCCGGGTTCGCCTGGTCCGCCGACCCGGCTCCTCGGGTGCTGCGCTACGCGCTGCCCGTGGCCGAGACCGGCTTCGATCCGGCCCAGGTGGTCGACCTCTACTCGACCACGCTGATCTCGCACCTGTTCGATTCGCCGCTGCAGTACGACGCGCTGGCCCGCCCCGCGCGACTGGTGCCCGGCACGGCAGCGGCGATGCCGGAAGTCTCCGCCGACGGCCGCACGATCCGCGTGCGGCTGCGGCCCGGCATCCGCTTCATCGACGATCCGGCCTTTGGCGGGCGCCCACGCGAACTGGTCGCCGAGGACTACGTCTACAGCATCAAGCGCCACTTCGATCCGCGCTGGCGCAGCCCCACGCTGAGCGTCTACGAGGACCACCTGGTGGGCCTTCGCGAACTGCGCGACGAAGCCTTGCGCACCGGGCGTTTCGACTACGACCGTCCGGTGCCCGGTCTGCGCGCCGTCGACCGATACACCTTCGAGATGCGTCTTCACCGGCGCAACGCCGGCGTGCTCTACGCACTGGCGGAGTGCCGCGCGAGCTGCGCCGTGGCGCGCGAGGTGGTCGAGGCCCACGGTGAGCGCGTGATGGAGCACCCGGTGGGCACCGGCCCCTTCCGGCTGGTGTCGTGGAAGCGATCCTCGCGGATGGTGTTCGAGCGGCATCCCGGCTACCGCGAGGAGCGCTTCGCCGGCAATCCAGCGCCCGACGACCCGCGCGGCCTGGCGATCGCCCGCGCGCTGGCCGGGCGCCGGCTGCCGATGCTCGACCGGGTGGAGGTGGACGTCGTCGAGGAGGCACAGCCGCGCTGGCTCGCCTTCCTGAACGGCCAGCACGACCTGATCGAATCGTTGCCCAACGAGTTCGCGCCGTCCGCGCTGCCCGGCGACACGCTCTCCCCCGAACTCGCGCAGCGCGGCGTGCGCCGCGAGAAGGTGGTGCGGCTCGACGTCCGCTACACCTATTTCAACTGGATCGATCCGGTCGTCGGCGGACCGAAGCCCGAGCAGGTGGCGCTGCGGCGCGCGATCTCGCTCGCCTATCGCAGCGACGACGATCTGAGGATCCTGCGCCGCGGCCAGGCGCTGCCGGCGCACGGCGTCGTGCCGCCCGGCGCGCTGGGTCACGACCCGGCGCTGCGCAGCGAGATGAACACGCACGACCCGGTACGGGCACGCGCCCTGCTCGACACCTACGGCTATCGCGATCGCGATGGCGACGGATACCGCGAGCTGCCCGATGGCCGGGCGCTGGCGCTCGTCTTCGGCACCGGCAACGACCAGGCCGCCAAGCAGCACAACGAGTTGTGGCAGCGCAGCCTGAAGGACGTCGGGCTGCGCGTGGCGTTCCGGCGCTCGCCCTGGCCCGAACAGCTGAAGGCGGCCAGGGCCGGGCGCCTGCAACTCTGGTCGGTCGGTCAGAGCATGACCAGCCCCGATGCCGAGAGCCTGCTGGCGGCCTTGTACGGGCCGAACGCCGGCCGACAGAACCTCAGCCGGTTCTCACTGCCGGCGTTCGATCGTCTCTACGAGGCGATGATCGAGGCCGGCGAACCGGCCGAACGCCAGCGCCACATCGGCGAGATGACCCGGCTGGTACTGGCGTACCAGCCCTGGAAGTGCCACGTCCACAGCGTGGCCAACGACCTCACCGCCCCGAGCGTGGTCGGCTGGCGGCCCCACCCGGTGATGCGCCGGCACTGGGATCGGGTCGATGTATCGGACGAGCGGGCTACAGACCGCCCCAGACCTCGGTAGCCACTTCCACGCACAGACGCAGCTTGGCCCGCTGCATCTCGACCGCGATGTCGTTGCCATGCACCGTGCTGGAGAAGCCGCACTGCGGCGACAGCGCGAGCTGCTCGAGCGGCACGTATCGCGCGGCCTCGTCGATGCGCCGCTTGATGTCGTCCTTGCTTTCGAGCGCGCCGAGCTTGGTGCTGACCAGACCGAGCACCACGATCTTGCCCTTGGGCACGTGACGCAATGGGGCGAAATCGCCGGAGCGCGCATCGTCGTACTCGAGGAAGAACGCATCGACCGCGAGCTCGTTGAAGAGCACCTCGGCGACCGGTTCGTAGCCGCCCTCGGCCGCCCAGGCACTCTTGAAGTTGCCCCGACACAGGTGCACCGCGGTGCGCATGTCCGCCGGACGCCCGGCGATCGCCGCGTTGATCAGGCGGGCATAGCGACGAGGCAGTTCGTCGGGATCGTCACCGCGCTGGCGCGCGCCTTCGCGCATCTTCTCGTCGCACAGGTAGGCCAGATTCGTGTCGTCCATCTGCACGTAGCGACATCCGGCGTCGCCGAGCGCGCGCAGTTCGGCGCGGTAGGCGGCCGCCACATCCTCGTAGAAGGCGTCGAGTTCGGGATAGGCCTCCCGGCTGATCGCGCCGCGCCCGCCGCGAAAGTGCAGCATCGTCGGCGAGGGGATCGTCACCTTCGGCATCCGGGTGGTGACCGACTTCAGGAACTCGAAGTCGGCGAGCTGGATCGCACGGACGTGGCGGATCCGCCCGGAGACCGACATCACCGGCGGGGAGAAGTCCACGGTGCCATCGGCCTTGCGAAAGCTCACCTGGATGCCGCCCGTGGTCTGCACACCCTCCAGTTGCTCCAGGAAGTCGATATGGAAATAGGTGCGGCGGTACTCGCCGTCGGTGATGCCTTGCAGACCGATGTCCTCCTGGAAGCGCACCACGTCACGGATCGCCGCGTCCTCCACCGCGCGCAGCTGGGCGGCCGAGAGCGTCCCGGCCTGACGCTGCTCTCGCGCCTGTAGCAGCGCCTGGGGGCGCAGGAAGCTGCCGACGTGGTCGGCACGGAACGGGGCGGGGTGAAGGGTCGTGGTCATCGGGAGGGATCCGCTGGAGAAGGGGTTGGAATCGTCCGCACGCAAGCTCTCGGGCACACCGCCGGAGCGGTCGGGGTCGCCGGGTGCGCCGCCGGCACACCCGCGTGGCGCGGCGCGGGCCATTCATCGTATGTACACAATGCCGACTACGCCAGGGCCGTTTCGTTCCGTTTTTGATTCATTGGAACATGACTTGGCGATCTAATGTATACGATCAACGGATGTCTCCCACCCCTCAGGCCACCCGAGCAGACCACCTGCCGACCGAGGCCGCGCGCCCGGAAGACGACGCTCCCGGGTCACAGACCCTGCGCGCCCTGCTGGGCATCCGCCAGGCGATTCTCGACGGCGAACTCGCCGCCGGGCAGCCGATCCGCGAGGTCGCGCTCGCCGCCCGACTGGGCGTCTCGCGCACACCGGTGCGCAGCGCGCTGGCCCGTCTCGCCGACGAGGGGCTGATCGAGGTCCGCCCTGGCGTGGGACTGGTGGTGCGGGCCTTCAGCGAGACCGACATCGCGGACGCGATCGAGGTGCGTGGCACGCTCGAGGGGCTGGCGGCACGCCTGGCCGCCGAGCGCGGCGTGGAACGCTCGCTGATGGACACGCTGCGGTCCTGCCTGGCAGACATCGACGCATTGCTCGACGCCCCGATCGACGACGCCCAGTTCTCGCGCTACGTGGCCTTGAACGCCCGCTTTCACGAGACGCTCGCCGCCGCGAGCGGCTCCACCACCGTGCGCCACCAGCTCGACCGCGCGCAATCGCTGCCGTTCGCGTCGCCCAACGGCTTCGTGCAGTGGCAGGCCCGTCTTCCCGCGTCCCACCAGGTGCTTCGCCTGGCGCAGGAGCAACATCGCGCGCTGGTCGAGGCGATCCAGAACCGCGAGGGCAGCCGCGCGGAGGCGCTGGCACGCGAGCACGCGCGGATCGCGCTGCGCAACCTTCGTGTGGCGTTGCGCGACCGCCAGGCGTTCGCGCGGATGCCGGGTGCCGCGCTGATCCAGCCGCTGCGGCGAGGCTGACACGCGACGCGCTTTCGCGCCCGCGGGTCGCCGGTTAGGATGGCGGCGGCCGCCGCGCCCGCCCGGCGCGCCCGCCAACGACCCTCCCCGGAGCCCACGATGCGAGCTGCCTCCCGATTCCTTCGACTGATCCTCGCGACACTGGGCATGCTCGGCACGGGCATCGCGCAGGGTCAGCCGGTCACGCTGAAGATCCACCACCCGCTGCCGCCGGTGTCGACCGCGCACGCCAAGTTCCTGACACCGTGGACGCAGAAGGTGGAGGCCCAGTGCGCGGGCAAGGTCCGCTTCCAGATCTACCCGTCGATGCAGCTCGGCGGAACGCCCGCGCAGCTGATCGATCATGTTCGCGACGGCGTCGCCGATCTCGCCTGGACCGTGCTCGGCTATACGCCCGGGCGCTTCACCGCGCTGGAGGTCTTCGAGCTGCCCTTCATGACGAAGAGCGCGGAAGGTTCCAGCCGCGCCTTGTGGGAATACGCGACCGCCAACGGCGTGATGGCGGGCGAGCTGCGCGATGTCCGTCCCCTCGCACTGCACGTGCATGACGAAGGCCTGCTGCACAGCCGCCGCCCGATCCGCACGCTGGCCGACTTCAAGGGTCTGAAGCTGCGCGGCCCGACCCGCCTCACCACCAAGATGCTCGCGAGCTTCGGCGCGACGCCCGTGGGGATGCCGGTGACTCAGGTGGCCGAGGCCTTGTCGAAGAACGTGATCGACGGAGCCGCGCTGCCCTGGGAGATCGTTCCTGCGATCAAGGCCCACGAGCTGACGGGCTTTCACACCGAGACCGATGCCGGCTCGCGCGCGCTGTACACCGCGACCTTCATCTTCGCGATCAACAAGGCGAGTTACGAGCGGTTGCCGGCCGACGTCAAGTCCTGTCTGGACGCGAACAGCGGCGCGGAGCTCTCGGCCTGGATCGGCAAGGTCTGGGACGAGTCCTCCGCGGGCGCCCGCAAGCTGGCGGTCGACCGTGGCAACACCTTCCACACGGTGCCCGCGGCCGAGCTCGCGGCCTGGCAGCGGGCCTCGGCCGGGGTCGCCGACGAGTGGGTCAAGGACGCGAACGCGAAGGCCCTCGATGGCGCCGCGCTGCTGCGCAGCGCCCGAAGCCTGATCGAGCGCCACGACCGCCGCTGACGATGGCCCGGCCGCCGGCCACGTCGTCGACCGATTCCGTGCACGTCACGGCCCATCGGCATCACCACGACCACGGCGCCGACGAGCACGCACCCGACCACGTCCACCTCACCGGCGACCCGCTGGACCCTCGCTACCGTCGGGTGCTCTGGTTCGCGCTGATCGTGAATGCCGCGATGTTCGCGATCGAGGTGATCGCCAGTTGGCGCTCGGGGTCGGTGTCGCTGATGGCCGACGCGATCGATTTCGCCGGCGACGCGCTGGCCTACGGTCTGTCCCTGCTCGCACTCGCGATGGGCGGGCCGTGGCGCTCGCGGGTCGCGGCGCTCAAGGGTACGGTGATGCTCGTCTGGGGCCTCTTCGTGCTCGCACAAGTGGCGCTGACGGCCTGGCGCGGCGCCGTGCCCGACGCCCCGACGATGGGCATCGTCGCCGCCGTCGCCTTCCTGGCGAATTCGTCGGTGGCGGTGATGCTCTACGCGTTCCGCAACGGCGACGCCGACATGCGCTCGGTGTGGCTGTGCACCCGCAACGACGCGATCGGCAACCTCGCGGTGCTGGCCGCCGCGCTCGGCGTGTTCGGCGCCGGCCATGCCTGGCCGGACCTGATCGTGGCCGTCGTGATGGCCACGCTCGCGATCACTGCCGGTCGTGCGGTGCTGGCGCAATCGCGTCGCGAACTGCACGCCGCCGCCCCCCACTCGGAGACCCCATGAGCGCACCGTCCCATTCCGGCATCCCGGGCCGAACCCACGACTGCGACGTGCTGGTGATCGGCTCGGGGGCGGGCGGACTGTCCGCGGCGCTGACCGCCCGACTGCATGGCCTGGACGTGCTGGTGGTGGAGAAGCAGCCGCGATTCGGCGGCACCACCGCACGCTCGGGAGGCTGGCTGTGGATCCCGCTGAACGCGCTGTCGCGCGCCGAGGGCGTGCGCGACGAACTCGCCCAGGCGCGCGCCTACCTGCGCGAGGAGACCGGCGCCCACTTCGATGCCGAGCGGGTCGATGCCTTTCTCGAAGAAGGCCCGCGGATGATCGACTTCTTCCTAGCGCACACCGCGGTGCGCTTCCAGGGCGGCTACGCGTTCCCGGACTACCACCCCGGGCAACCCGGCGCGCTGCCCGGCGGCCGCCCGATCGTCGCCGAGCCCTTCGACGGCCGCGAGTTGGGCGAACGCCTCGGCGACCTGGCGACGCCCTTGCGCGAGCTGTCCTTCGCCGGCCTGGTGATCGGCTCGGGCAACGATCTCAAGCACTTCTTCCACTTCACGCGTTCGGCCGAGTCCTTCCGCTTCGTGGTGCGACGGGTCCTGTCGCACGTCTGGGACGTGTTGCGACACGGGCGGGGCATGCGGCTGGTCAATGGCAACGCGTTGGCCGGCCGCCTGGGCAAGTCGCTGTTCGACCTCGGCGTGCCGCTGTGGCTGAACAGCCCCGCGCGCGAGCTTCTTCGCGAGGGCGGTGCGGTGACGGGCGCGGTGATCGATCGCGAGGGAGCGCCAGTGACGGTGCGCGCGCGACGCGGCGTGGTGCTGGCCAGCGGCGGCTTTCCTCACGACGTGCAACGGCGCCGGCAGTTGTACCCGCACGCGCCGACCGGCACCGAGCATTGGCCCTTGCCCCCGGCCGGCAACACCGGCGACGGCGCACGACTGGGCGAATCGGTGGGCGCCCGCTTCGTCGCCGACTACCCGAACGCGGCCGCCTGGGCGCCGGTTTCAGAGGTGCGCTGGCCCGACGGCGGGCAGGGCCTGTACCCGCACTTCGTCGACCGTGGCAAACCCGGCGTGATCGCGGTGCTCGGCGACGGCCGGCGCTTCGGCAACGAGAGCGACTCGTACCACGACTTCGTTCAGGCGATGGTCCGCGCCAGCCCCGATCCCGCCCGGATGGACGCGTTCTTCATCGCCGACCACCGCACGCTGCGCCGCTACGGGCTGGGCGTGGTCAAGCCCTTCCCGGTGCCGATCCGCTGGTGGCTGCACAGCGGTTACCTGATTCGCGCTCACTCGCTGGCCGAGCTGGCACGCAAAGCGGGCATCGACCCCGAAGGCCTGCAGGCCACCGTGCGCGTGTTCAACGAGGACGCGCGCGCGGGGTCGACCGCGAGTTCCATCGGGGCGAGAACGCCTACAACCGATCGCAGGGCGATCTGGCCCACGGTCCCAACCCCTGCCTGGCTCCGATCGAGCGGGGACCGTTCTACGCGGTGCGCATCCGGCCCGGCGAACTCGGCAGCTTCGCCGGACTGCGCACCGACCGGTATTCGCGGGTGCTCGATCCGCAGGGGCGCGTGATCGAAGGCCTGTACGCCTGCGGCAACGACGCGGCCAGCGTGATGGGCGGCAACTATCCGGGTGGCGGCATCACGCTCGGACCGGCGATGACCTTCGGGTACATCGCCGGCCGCCAGTTGGCCGGCGCGAACCTGTTGAGCGAGCAGCGCCTGGCGGTCAACGCGGCACAACGAATCGAGCGCGTTGCGCCTGCACCGCCGAACGCACCCAGCAATCGGGATGGTGGTCATTGACCAGGCCCATGCTCTGCATGAATGCGTACATCGTGGTCGGGCCGACGAAGGCCCAGCCGCGGCGCTTGAGGTCCTTGGACAAGGCGACCGACTCCGCCGACTGCGAGGGCACCGGCGGCACCTCGCCGCCCCCCCGATCGGGGCGTGACGGCAGGTCGGGCTCGAAGCGCCACACGTAGGCGGCCAGCGACCCGGCCTCGTCGCGCAGCGCGCGCGCGCGGCGCGCGTTGTTGATCGCCGCCTCGATCTTGCCCCGGTGCCGGACGATGCCGGCATCGGTCAGCAGGCGCTCGACATCGGCCGTGTCGAAGGCCGCGACCGCGTCGATGTCGAACCCGGCGAACGCGCGACGAAAGCCCTCGCGCTTGCGAAGGATGGTCAGCCAGGACAGGCCCGACTGGAATCCCTCCAGACACAGCTTCTCGAACAACCGGGTATCGTCGGCCACCGGCCGGCCCCACTCCTCGTCGTGGTAGCGCGCATAGTCGTCATCGACGCCGGTGGCCCAGCGGCACCGCACAGGATCAGGGCTTGGCATTCGGGAAGAATAGCGCCTCCCCGTTGATCTTGTAGTCGGCGATCGCCTGTTGCCCGGCCGCAGACACGATCCAGTCGGCAAATCGCTGCGCCAGCGCCTGCTTGACGTGCGGGTGCTTCGCCGGATTCACGACGATCACCCCGTAGGGATTGAAGAGACGGGTGTCGCCCTGCAGCACGATCGTGAGTTCGCCGCGGTTCCGGAACGACAGCCAGGTGCCGCGATCGGCCAGCGTGTAGGCGTTCATCGACGAGGCCATGTTCAGCGTGGGCCCCATGCCCGAACCGGTCTCCTTGTACCACCCGGTCTTGTGGGCCTGGACGTCGACTCCGGCCTGCTGCCAGTAGCGCAGCTCGGCCGCGTGCGTCCCGCTCTTGTCGCCCCGCGAGACGAAGGGCACCGCCGCCTGCGCGATCCGCCTCAGACCGGCCACCACGTCGCGTGTGCCCGCGATCCCGGCCGGATCGGCCTTCGGGCCGACGATCACGAAGTCGTTGTACATCACGTCGCGTCGCGCCAGTCCGAAACCCTCGGCGACGAACTTGTCCTCGGCCTCGCGGTCGTGCACGAAGACCAGGTCGGCATCGCCGCGGCGCGCCGTCGCCAGCGCCTGCCCGGTGCCTTGCGCGACCACCCGCACCGCGATGCCGGTCTCGCGGGTGAACCGGGGCAGCAGGTGCCCGAACAGGCCCGACTGCTCGGTGGAGGTGGTGGACGCCATCACGATGAACGTGTCCTGCGCGCCCGCGGGCACCAGCGGCAGTGAGAGGGTCAGGCCGGCCAGCAGGGCCAGGCCCAGGCGACGCAGGCGGTTCGTGGTCATCGACGGTCTCCTTCGATCAAGAGGGGTGGAATGTCACTCGAGCCATTCGCCCGCGAGGAAGGCGCGAAGGGCGGGGTCCCGGGGTTGCGAGAACACGGTCTGCGCCGGTCCGTGTTCTCGCAGACGACCTCGGTGCAGGAACAACACCGTGGTGGCCATCCGGCGCGCCATCGCCAGATCGTGCGTGGCCATCACCAGGCCCACCCCCTCGGCACACAGCCGATGCAATTCGCGCTCGATGGCGGCAGCCGCGGCCGGATCGAGGCTGGCGGTGGGTTCGTCGAGCAGCAGCGCGTGAGGATCGAGCGCCTGCGCACGCGCGAGCGCCACGCGTTGCTGCTCGCCGCCCGAGAGCCGGCGCGCCGGGCGGCGCCCGGCATAGGCCATCCCGACGCGCGCGAGCGCCGCCTGCGCACGCGCGCCGCGCTCACTGCGCGGCACGCCGGCCACGGCCAGCGCGTGCTCGATGTTCTCGAGCGTCGAACGCCGCAGCATCACCGGGCGCTGGAACAGATAGGCCAGCGTCGGGCGGCGCGCCGGCGCCGAGTCGAGGCTGGCCACCACGCTGCCCTCGTCGGGCGCGATCAGTCCGTGCATCAGGCCGAGCAGGGTGGACTTGCCCGCGCCGTTGGGCCCGAGGACCACGGTGCAGCCCCGCAGGGGCAGCCGCAGGTGCATCGGGTGCAGCACGGTCAGCTCGCCGCGGCGCACGCCCGTCCCCTGCAGCTCGATCGTCGCCGAACGCTCGCCCAGGGCCGCGACGCCTCGGGGCGCCGACCCCATCGCGTTCACGCGTGCCGCCGCGCGGCGAAGCCACGCAGCCCCTGCGCCGCCGCATTGACCAGCAGCACGATCAGCACCAGCACCAGACCCAGTCCCAGGGCCAGCGGCAGGTCCCCCTTGCTGGTCTCCAGGGCGATCGCGGTGGTCATCACCCGCGTGACGCCGTCGATGTTCCCGCCGACGATCAGCACCGCGCCGACCTCGGCCGCCGCCCGACCGAATCCCGCGAGCAAGGCGGTGATCAACGAAAAACGCGACTCCCACAGCAGGGTGGCGACCTCGCTGCGTTTGCCGGCGCGCAGCGACGCCAGGTACGGACCGAACTCGGCGACCGCGTCCTCCAGCGTCTGCCGGGCCAGTGCGGTGATCAGCGGCATCACCAGCACCGTTTGGGCGACGACCATCGCCGCCGGCGTGAACAGGATGCCGAACGAACCCAGCGGCCCGGCCCGAGACAACAGCAGGTAGACGACCAGGCCGACGACCACCGCGGGCAGCCCCATCAGCGCGTTCAGCGAGGCGATCAAGGCACCCCGACCGCGAAACGGCGTCAGCGCGATCCAGGCCGCGAGCGGCAAGGCGAACAGCGCCGCCAACGCCGTGGCCGTGGCACTCACCCGAAGGCTCAGCGCGACGATCGGCCACAGCGTGGGGTCGGCGCCGGTGATCAGGTCGAACGCCCGCGCGGCGCTCTGGGAAAAATCGTTCATCGGGGATCGACGCGAATCGGCAGGATCGTGAGGCGGCGACGCTAGCAGACCGTGGTCAAGACGCGAAGGCTGCGTAAAATTTGCATATGCCCGATCCACGCCCGCTCGCGGGGTTTCCCGCCGCCACCTGGCTCACCACGCGCGAAGCCGCCGAATGGCTGCGACTGGCCCCCCGCACGCTGTACCACCTGGTGTCTCGCGGCGAGGTCCCGCATGCCCGCGCACGCGGCAAGCTGCTGTTCGAGCGCGCCGCGCTGCAGGCCTGGGTCGGCGCGCGCAGCGCGGGCGCGCTGGACGGTGTCGGGACAGAGCCCCCGCCGATCATCGCGGGCAGCCACGACCCCCTGCTCGAGTGGGCCCTGAGGGCCTCACGCAGCGCGCTCGGCCTGACCGCGCTGGGCAGCGACGACGGACTGGATCGGCTCGTCGCCCGCCAGGCGTGTGCGGCACTGATCCACATTCCCGATACCGACGGCGCCGACTTCAATCTCGAGGCGATGCGCACCCGCGCCTCGCGACTGCCGGTGGTGATGCTTCACTGGGCGCGCCGCGAGCAGGGCCTGATCGTCGCGCGGGGCAATCCGCACCGGATCCGCCGGCTCGGCGACCTGATGCGCCCGCGCCGTCGGTTCGTGCTGCGCCAGCCCGGCGCGGGCAGCCACCAGCTGCTGCTGCGCCTGCTGCGCGCCGAGCGCCGCTCGGCCGGTGACCTGCGCGCGGTGTCCACCGTCGCGAACTCCGAGCACGACGTGGCGCAGACGATCGCCCAGGGCATCGCCGACGCGGGACTGGGCATCCGCGCCGCGGCGCTCGCCGCGGGGCTGGACTTCGTGCCGCTGACCTGGGAACGCGTCGACCTGGTGACCTGGCGACGTTCGTATTTCGAGCCCCCGTTGCAGGCCCTGCTGGCGTTCGCGCGCACACGGGCCTTCGCGCACCAAGCCGCCGCGCTGGGTGGCTACGACCTCTCCGAGGCGCTGACGGTTCGCCTGAACGGATGAACCCGCGGGCTCGGAACCTGTGAAGGAGTCTGCCGAGCCCGAGCGGCCGATTCCTTCACGGGTTCTCAGTGGGTGTCCACAAAAATAATGTCTCGCTCGTTCTTCCCTTTAGAATGGCCCAACGAACGAGGCAGAGAATGGCATCGACATTGCAAATCAAAGGGCGCGCGGGTCGCAAGGCGATCCTGACTGCCGAGCACGCGCCAGTGCTCGCGAGCATCGCCCAGGAACTGCCCCGCTCGTCGCTGCAGGAGTTGACCCGGGAGTTCAATCGCCGCAGTGGATTGAACGTGTGTTCGGCCACCGTGCGCAAGGCGCTCAAACAGGCGGGCATCAAACGCATGATGCCGATCCGCGTGGCCGCGCCGCGCGCCGCCGTTTCGGGCAGCGCACCGGTTCGCACGGGGTACAACGAGCGGCATCGCCGCAAAGACGGCGCCAGTGGCCTGAACACCGATCTCACCGACGCCGAGTGGGCGCTGGTGGCAGACCTGTTCGAGCGCGCCGACCCGCGCGGCGCGCCTCCCAAGTACGAGCGGCGTGCGCTGGTCGACGCCTGCGCGTACGTGGTTCGCACGGGCTGCTCGTGGCGCTTGCTGCCCAAGTCGTTTCCGCCGTGGCGTTCGGTCTACAAGGCGTTCAGCGCCTGGGCACAGGCGGGCACCTTCGAGGCGATGCACGATCGACTGCGCCGTCAGTGGCGCGATCGCATCGGTCGATCGCCCGAGCCCAGCGCAGCGATCATCGACGCGCAGAGCACGCGAAGCACCGCCCAGGGCGGCAACACCGGATTCGATGCAGGCAAGAAGGTCAAGGGCCGCAAGCGCAACCTGGTGGTCGACACCACGGGCCTGCTGTTGGCCGTGACGATCACGGCCGCCAGCGTGCAGGATCGCGACGCGGCGGCAACCGTCGTAGCGCAGGCGTACGCCAAGACTCCGACGCTCAAAGCACTGTATGCCGACGCCGCCTACGGCGGGCGTTGCGCCGAGGCGCTCGAACGCGAACACGGCATCGCCGTGCATATCGTGCGCCACCCCGGCAATCGCCTCACCGGCACTTGGCAAACCGCACAGCAACCCCTGTGGCCCGAAGTGGTCGCCAAAGGATTCGTCGTGCAGGCCAAGCGCTGGGTTGTCGAGCGTACGCACGCCTGGAACGAACGCGCGCGCCGACTGATCGCTCACCATGACCGCTCCGATTGGGCCCCGGTCGCCTGGGTCTGGTTCACCGAAGCGCGTATCCTCGCCTCAAGACTGGCCAATACGATCATTTAGGGGACACCCTCTCAGCTCAAGGCCACGCCCTCGTCGGCCAGCCAGGACTGGATGTGCGCGGCGCTCATCGCGCCGCTGCGGCGCGCCCGCTCACGCCCGCCGTCGAAGAGGATCAGCGTCGGGATGCTGCGGATCTGGTAACGCTGCGAGAGCGCCGGTTGCGCGTCGGTGTCCACCTTCGCGAAGCTGACCCGGCCACGCGCGCGTGCCGCCGCGGCCTCGAACTGCGGCGCCATGGATCGGCACGGCCCGCACCAGGTGGCCCAGAAGTCGACCAGCAGGGGCAGTTCGTGCCGCGAGAGCAGGCGGTCGAACCCGGCAGTGTCCAGGCTGATCACCCGACCGGACAGCAGTTCGGCACCGCAGCGCCCGCAGACCGGCGAGTCACCCAGCCGCGCATCGGGCACGCGGTTGGCCGTGGCACAATCGGGACAGATGAGATGCATCGGCTCTCCTTGAAGGGTCGTCCTCGGCCACGCCCGAATCGGCGCGGCAACGGCTTCGATCTCAGATGGGGGCGCTCCCCGTCGACCTCAAGCGCCGCCGGGCCCGCGCGCGTCGCCTGTCCCACCACGCCATGTCCACACCCAAGCCCGCTCTGTTCTACCTCGGCCCCCAATGGTTTGCCCCCGTGATGGGCTGGTGCGGCCTGTCGCTCGCCTGGCACCGCGGCACCACGACGCTGGGCGCACCCGCCCATGGCGCGAGCGTGATCGCGGGCGCCGTGGCGCTGCTGATCTTCCTGTCCGTGTTCGCCGCCTCCGTGCTGCGACTGTCGCGGCAACCCGGCGCGCTCACCGAGGACCTCGACCACCCGGTGCGCCACGCCTTCGCCGCCGCGTTCCCGGTGTCGCTGATCCTGCTGGCCACCGTGGCACAAGCGCACGCGGTGCCCGGTGCGCTGACGTTGGGCCTGTGGCTGCTCGGACTGATCGTTCAACTGGGCGTGACCGCCTGGGTGATCGCCCGCTGGCTGAAAGGGCGGTTGCCCTGGGCCGCGATCACACCGGTGATGTACATCCCGATCGTCGGCAACATCCTCGTGCCCCTGGCGGGAACGCCCTTGCAGCAGCCGCTGCTGTCCTGGGCCTATTTCGGCATCGGTGCCTTCTTCTGGCCGGTGGTGACCGCGATGCTGTTCGTCCGCCAGGCCCAGCAGGCGCTGCCCGATCGGCTCGCGCCGGCCTGGTTCATCCTGCTGGCGCCCCCCTCGGTCGCGGGCCTGTCGGGGCTGGCGCTGGGCGCACCGGTCGGCGTGGCCTACGCCGCATTGGGCGTGGCCACGCTGCTGCTGCTGGCGGTGATCACCCGCGTGCCCACGATGATCAAGTCGCCATTCGCGATGCCGGCCTGGGGCGCGTCGTTTCCGCTGGCCGCCTTCACCGCGCTGCTGTGGCGTTGCGCCGAATCGGCGCCCGGGTTGCAAGCCCCGGCCCTGCTGATGCTCGCCCTGAGTTCGCTGGTGATCCTCGGGCTGAGCCTCGCGACGATCAAGGGCCTGCGCTCGGGCAGCCTGCTGGCGCCCGAACCGGTGGCCACGATCGCCGTGCAGCCGGCGTCTACTTGATCCGCAGATCGTCCAGCGTGCGGCCCGCGGCCAGCGCGGCCACCACCCAGGCCGGCTGACGCCCGCGGCCCGTCCAGAATTCCCCCGGCCCGCCCTGGTACTTGGGCGGGACCTTCTTGCCCGAACTCGCCGACGCCCGACGCTTGCGCTTGTCCGTCTTGCCCACGGCCGAGGCGGCCGCCTTGGCGGCGCCACGAGGCCCGCGTCGTGGTGCCGGCGCCGGTGCGAAACCCAGATCAGCCGCGGTCAGGCCGAATTCGGCGATTTTCTTCTTGATATCCCGGATGGTGGTCGAGAGCTCCTCTTTGCGGGCGGCGGCCGCCTTCTTCTGCAGCTCCTCGATTTGATTCTGGTATTCCCTGAAGGTGGTCATTGGTTATCCAGTGTGGGGGTTTCTCGTCGGTATGCCGGACGGCGGCTTTGAATCGAGGGCATATAATAGCGTGGTGAATCCGATTCTTAATATCTCCGCCTATCGTTTCACCCATCTTCCGGACGCCGCCGCGCTACGCGAACGCCTAGCCGAGGCGGCCGGATCGCTCGGATTGAAGGGCACGGTGCTGCTGGCCGAGGAGGGCATCAACCTCTTTCTGGCAGGCGACGAACCCGCGGTGCGCGCGTTTGTCGAGCGGCTGGGCGCCGATCCCCGTTTCGCCCGCCTCGACCCGAAGGAGAGCTGGTCGGCCCGGACGCCTTTTCGACGCCTTCGAGTGAAACTCAAGCGCGAGATCATCCGGATGGACCATCCCATGATTCGACCGGCCGAGGGCCGGGCGCCGTCGATCGACCCGCTCACCGTGAAGCGCTGGCTCGATCGCGGGGTCGACGACGTCGGCCGCCCGGTCGTGATGCTCGACACCCGCAACGCCTTCGAGGTGGAACACGGCGCCTTCGAGGGCTGTATCGACTGGCGGCTGACCCGTTTCGGCGAATTCCCACGGGCGCTGAGGGAGAATCTGGCGTCACTGGCGGGAAAGACCGTCGTCAGCTATTGCACCGGTGGCATTCGTTGCGAAAAAGCCGCGATACTCCTGCGGGAATCGGGCGTGGAAAACGGATATCAACTCGAGGGCGGCATCCTGAGGTACTTCGAAACGGTCGGCGGCGCGCATTTCCGCGGCGAGTGTTTCGTGTTCGATCAGCGCGAGGCCCTGGCACCCGATCTGCTCCCGGTGCGCGACGCCGCCTGAAGCGCGCGCGCGGCGGCCCGCCGCCACAGGTGCATCACCGCGTAGGCCCGCCAGGGCCGCCAGGCCTGCGCCAGCGCGCGAGAACGTGCCGGCGTCGTCGCCCCGAGTTCACGCATCACCACGAGGTCGGACGCCGGGAAGGCGTCGCGCCACCCCAGCGCTCGCATCGCCACGTATTGCGCCGTCCACTCGCCGATGCCGCGGATCGCGAGCAATGCGGCCAGCGCCGGCGTCGGATCGCTCGCGGGCACCAGGCGCAGATCCGTGTCGGCCAATGCCCGGGCCACCGACTGAATCGCCTCGGCACGGGCACGGATCAGGCCGCACTCGAGCAATGCCTGCGGCGCGACACCCGCCAATCGCTCGGGCGTCGGAAAGGCGTGCGTGAGCCCGGACGGCGCCACGTCGGCCGGGCCCGCGCCGGGCAGCGGATCGCCCAGACGCTGCGCGATCCGCCCGGCCAGCGTGTGCGCGGCCTTCACGCTCACCTGCTGGCCCAGGATCGCCCGGCAGACGAGTTCGAACCCATCGACCGCGCCCGGCAGCCGAACGCCCGGGGCGTCGGCCGACAATTCCCCCAGCACCGCGTTCACGGGCGCCGGTGCGAGGGAGAGGTCGAAAAGCAGGCCGAGTGCCCGAGCGACCTCGTCGCCCGACGGCCGCAGCGATGCCGACAACCGCACGCGCAAGGCGCCTCCGGTCTCGTCCAGAGCCGCCTCCACCCATCCGATTCGCGCACGGGCCCCCTCGCCCACCCGAATCACGCGGGCGTATCGGTCGCGATCGACCGCTTCGACGCCCGCGATCCGGCGGGTCTCGAGGAATCGCAGCACCCAAGGCCAATCGTAGGGCGGCTGAAAGCCGAGCCGAAGGCCGGCGTCGGCGTCATCAGGGGCGTGCGGCCCCGCGGTCTCGGGCATCGGTGGCTCGACCGCGCGTGAGGGCGGCCGGCAAGGCGTCGTGACGCGCAGTCTAGCGCGCGTGGTCCGGTGTACGGGCCGGCCAATCCAGCGCCGGCAGGTCCGGGGCGGGTGGGCGCGCCGACGTCGACGCGGCCGGCTCGTCTTCCAGCTCGCGCAGCGGCGCCGGCAGCGGACCCGCGTCATGGCCGAGCACCCGTCGGATCCGCTCGCCCAGCGGCGGGTGCGAGGCCAGCCAGCCGGCGAGGCCGGCGGGCGCGTCGAACCACAGGTGGCGCCATGCCGCCGGTGAGGCGGCAGGAGCGGCACCCACCCGGGCGCGGCTGATGCCGAGGATCTTGCGCAAGGCGCCGCCCAGCCCCTGGGGCAGGCGCGTCAGGCGCACCGCGGTCGCATCGGCCAGGAACTCGCGCTCGCGGTTGGTTGCCGCGTGCAGCAGCCGGGCCGCGAGCCAGCCGAGCGCACCCATCGCCACCGCGACGGCGCCGGCGGCCAGCAGGAAGGGATTGAACCCGATCGCGTTGTGGCGGGGCGCCCTCTCGTCGGGGATGGCCAGTTCGATCAGCCAGCGACCGAACTGATGGAGCACCAGCACACCGCCCGCGTAGGCGCACAGCCGCATGTCCAGGGCCAGGTCCTCGTTGAGCACGTGAGCGAGCTCGTGCGCGACGACACCCTGCAATTCGTCCCGGTCCAGCCGGCGCAACGCGCCCATCGTCACGATCACGGCCGCATCCTCGCGCCCGAACCCGGCGGCACAGGCATTGATGCCTTCGTCATCGAGCACGAACACGGCCGGCGCACGGCATCGCGCGGCGAGCGCCAGCTCGTCGACCACGTGTCGCAGCCGCCGTTCGGCCGCCTGCGGCGGTGAGGAGTCGATCCGGCGGGCCCCCAGGGCGCGGGCCACCGCGGCGCCCCCGTCGGCCAGGCGGGCACGCTCCAGCCAGGCGCCACCCAGCACCAGCAACAGCACGACCAGGGTGTTGGTCGGCACGAAATGCGGCGGCAAGGCCGACAGCACCGCCGGCCAGGACCCGGCCGCACGAACCGCAGGCGACACGATCCAGACCGTCCCGATCGCCAACAGGTTCACGCCGAGCACCACCCCGGCGAGCGCGATCGCGAACGCGAACAGCAGCCGGCCGGCACGCCGGCGCGCATGCGCCTCGTGCTGCCGGAACCTCAAAACTGGACGCGCACCGGCGAGCGCTGCACCGGACACTCGCAGGCCTGCAGCGGCTCCGAGGGCAGCAGCCGGAACACCGAGGCGACGAGATTCACCGGGAACTGGCCGATGGCGACGTTGTAGTCGGTCACCGCGTCGTTGTAGGCCTGGCGGGCGAACGCGATCCGGTTCTCGGTGGTGGCCAGGTCCTCCGACAGGCGGGCCATCGTGGCATCGGCCTTCAGATCGGGGTACGCCTCGACGACCGCCATCAGACGGCCGAGCGAATCGGCGAGCACCCCGGAGGCGCCGGACAGCGCATTCATGGCGCTCACGTCACCCGGATGGCGGGCGGCCTCGCGGGCACTGGTCTGGGCGCGCTGCCGGGCGTCGAGCACCGCCTGGAGCGTGCCGCGCTCGTGGGTGAGGTATTGGCGGGCGACCTCGACGAGGTTGGGGATCAGATCGAAGCGTCGTCGCAGTTGGACGTCGATCTGCAGGAAGGCGTTGTGCAGGTGCCCCCGCAGCGCGATCAGCCGGTTGTAGGCGGAAACGAGCCACAGCGCGAAGCCGATCAACGCGGCGACGATGATGATCTGGGCGACGCTCATGCACGAACCTCGACACGGATGGGGGTCGGGTCGATTGTGCGAACCGCCCCGCGCCCGGGTCGAATCCGCCGCGTCGAACGGCAGCCGGCGGCGGTCGGGTGGCGGGGTCAACCCGCCACGAATTCCACCAGCAGGTCGCGGGCCGCCACCGTCTCGCCATTGCGCACGTGCACCGCCTTGATGGTGCCGTCGCGTTCGGCGCGCACCTGCGTCTCCATCTTCATGGCTTCCAGCGAGATCAGCGGGTCACCCGCCCGCACCGCCTGGCCCGCCTTGACCGACACGGTGACCACCATGCCCGGCATCGGCGCGGCCACGTGCGCCGGATTGCCCGGATCGGCCTGCGCGCGTTGTTCGCGACGCGCGGCACCCGCCTTCTCGACGCGCATCGCCCGTGGCTGGCCATTCAATTCGAAGAAGACCTTGACCACGCCTTCCTCCTCGGCCGGTGCGGTGCCCTGCATCCGGATCACCAGCGTCTTGCCCGGGTCCAGGTCGACCGCGATCTCCTCGCGCTCGTCCATGCCGTAGAAATAGGCCGGCGTGGGCAGCATGCTGACATCGCCGAAGCGACGGTGGTGATCGGAGAACTCGCGGTAGACCTTCGGGTACATCAGCCATGAGGCCAGGTCGTTGTCACCGATCTGATGACCGCAGGCCTTCTCGGCCTCGTGCCGGGCGGCCTCGAGATCGACATCGGGCAACGAGTCGCCGGGGCGGTAGGGGCGGGGCGGCTCCCCTTTCAGGATCTTGCGTGACAGCGCCGCCGGAAAGCCGTCGGGCGGAAAGCCCAGTTCGCCCTTGAACAGCGACACCACCGACTCCGGGAACGGCACCTCGCGCGACGGGTCGAGCACCTCGGCCGCGCTGAGGTCGTTGGCCACCATCGACAACGCCATGTCGCCGACCACCTTCGAGGTGGGCGTCACCTTGACGATGTCGCCGAACAGGCGGTTGACCTCCGCGTACGCGCGCGACACCTCGGGCCAGCGGTGCTCGAGCCCCATCGCGCGGGCCTGTTCGCGCAGGTTCGTGTACTGGCCGCCCGGCATCTCGTGGTTGTAGACGTCGGCGGTGCCGCTGCGGATGTCGGATTCGAACGCCGCGTACTGGTGACGCACGCCTTCCCAGTAGTGCGAGATCTGCTGCATCGACTCGCGGTCGACGCCGGCGGGCTGGCCGCCCGCGCGCGCCGCACGGAACCGCGGGTCGCGATCGGAGCCCTCGAGCGCGGCGACGATCGCCGACAGGTTCGGTTGCGAGGTCAACCCGCTCATCGCGTCCATCGCACCGTCGACCGCGTCCGCGCCGGCCTCCAGCGCCGCCAGCACCGATGCCGCCGACGCACCGCTGGTGTCGTGCGTGTGGAAGTGAATCGGCAGGCCGGTCTCCTCCTTCAGCGTCTTCACCAGCAAGGCGACCGCGCGCGGTCGCGCCAGGCCCGCCATGTCCTTGATGCCGAGCACATGCACGCCGGCGGCGCGCAACTGGCGCGCGATCGCCACGTAGTAGCGCAGGTCGTACTTGCGCGTGTGATCGAAGACGTCGGCGGTGTAGCAGATCGCGCCCTCGCACAAGGCCCCGCTCTCGCGGACCGCGTCGATCGACACGCGCATGTTCTCGACCCAGTTCAGCGAATCGAATACACGGAAGATGTCGATGCCGGCAGCGGCTGCCTGGCGCACGAAGAACTTCACGACGTTGTCCGAGTAGCTGGTGTACCCGACCGCGTTGGAGCCGCGAAGCAGCATCTGCAGCGCGATGTTCGGCACCGCCTCGCGCAACCGGGCAAGGCGCTGCCAGGGATCTTCGCGCAGGAACCGCATCGCGACATCGAAGGTGGCGCCGCCCCAGCACTCCAGCGAGAACAAGCCGGGCAGCATCCGCGCGTAGTACGGCGCGATGCGCAGCATGTCGACGGTGCGCATCCGCGTGGCCAGCAGCGACTGATGCGCGTCGCGCATCGTCGTGTCGGTGAGCAACGCGCGCCGCTCGGCCAGCATCCACTGCGCGAACTTCTCCGGACCGAGCTGGCGCAGCAGGGTGCGCGTGCCCGGCGGGGGCGGTGCGAGCAGATCGGCCCGGGGCAGCTGCAGGTGCCGCTGGGACAGGTCGGGTCGCGCGCGCCCCTTCATGTCCGGGTGGCCATTGACCGTGATCTCGCCGAGATAGCGCAGCACCCGGGTCGCCCGGTCCCGACGCCGCACGAACTTGAAGAGCTCCGGGGTCTCGTCGATGAAGCGCGTGATCACCTTGCCCGCGACGAACTGCGGGTGATTGATCACGTTCTCGACGAACTGCAGGTTGGTGGCGACCCCTCGGATGCGGAACTCGCGCAAGCCCCGGTCCATCCGGCGGATCGCCTCCTCGGCGGTGGGCGCCCAGGCGGTCACCTTCACCAGCAGGGAGTCGTAGTACGGCGTGATCACCGCGCCCGAGTACGCGGTTCCCCCGTCCAGGCGGAGGCCGAATCCGGCGGCGCTGCGGTAGGCGGTGATGCGGCCGTAGTCCGGCGTGAACCCGTTCTCAGGGTCCTCGGTGGTGATCCGGCACTGCAACGCGTGGCCGTTCAGGCGGATGTCGGCCTGCCGCGGCACCGGGCAGTCGGCGTCACCGATGCGTGCCCCCTCGGTGATGCGGATCTGCGCCTTCACGATGTCGATGCCGGTGACCTGCTCGGTGACCGTGTGCTCGACCTGGATGCGCGGGTTGACCTCGATGAAGTAGAACTTGCCGGTGTCCGCGTCCATCAGGAACTCGACCGTGCCGGCGTGCGTGTAGCCGACCGCACGCCCCAGCGCGAGCGCCGCGTCGCACAGCGCGCGCCGGCCGTCGGCGTCCAGATAGGGCGCGGGCGCACGCTCGACCACCTTCTGGTTGCGCCGCTGCACCGAACAATCGCGCTCGAACAGGTGAACCAGGTTGCCGTGCGTGTCGCCGAGCAGTTGCACCTCGACGTGGCGCGCGCGCCGCACCAGCTTCTCGAGGTAGACCTCGTCGTTGCCGAAGGCCGCGGCCGCCTCGCGACGCGCCACCGGCAGCTGGGCGATCAGGTCGTCCGGCCCCTCGATCACGCGCATGCCCCGGCCGCCGCCGCCCCAGCTCGCCTTGAGCATCAGCGGGTAACCGACCGCCTGCGCCGCGGCCAGCGCGGCCTGCAGATCGGCTTTCGCCGCGGCCTCGACCTGCGAGGCGTCGGCCTGCGGCGCCAGCACGGTGCGCGGCAGAGGCTCGGTGGCGGGCATCACCGGCACGCCGGCGGCCACCGCGGCGTTGCGGGCCGCGACCTTGTTGCCCAGCGTGGTCATCACTTCGGGCGTGGGGCCGATGAACTGGATGCCGGCCTTCGCACAGGCCCGCGCGAACTCGGGGTTCTCGGACAGGAAGCCGTAGCCAGGGTGGATCGCGTCGACCTTCGCCTGGCGCGCGATCCGGATGATGTCGGCGATGTCCAGGTAGGCCTGCAGCGGCTTGCGGCCCTCCCCCACCAGGTAGCTCTCGTCGGCCTTGAACCGATGCAACGAGAACCTGTCCTCGTTGGCATAGATCGCCACGGTCCGGATGCCGAGCTCGGCGGCGGCGCGCATCACCCGGATCGCGATCTCGGAGCGGTTGGCGACCAGCAGAGAGTGGATACGGCGCATCGGGGGACTCCGGACGTTCGGGAAGGGGTCTGCACGAGCACCGTTCGCTCGTGGACAGACGGATTTTGTGCATTGCAGCGTATCGGATCGCCCCGGCCGCGGCAACCCGGTCGGCCGGCGCGCGGCGCCGTCGGACGGGCATCGGCCGCGCGGGCGAGGGTCACGCGTAGACTTTCGAGATTCGACAGTCCCGGTGAACCCATGCGTCTTTCGACACCTGAAATGACCCGCTGGCTGGCGCCCATCACCCTCGCGGCCGCGCTGGTCGGCTGTGGCGGGGGCTCGGGCGCCACCAACAACAACGGCGGCAGCACCCTGCCCGGCGCCGGCCTGCCCAACCAGGACGGCTGTGCGTTTCGCTACACACTGACCACAGCCCTCCCGCTGGTCGGCACGGACCCTCTGCAGGCGACGCAGTGGCACCTGTCCAACACCGGGCAGAGTGGTGGCGTGGCCGGCGAGGACCTGCGCGCGACCACGGCCTGGGGCCTGACACGAGGCGAGGGTGCCCGCGTCGCGGTGATCGACGACGCCGTCGAGACGCTGCACCCGGATCTCAGCGCCAACGTGGTCCCGGGTGCGAGCTACAACTACCGCACCGGGTCGGTCGGCAACCCCTATCCGCTGCCCTGTCTGGCCGATGACGACCACGGCACCGCCGTGGCCGGTGTGATCGCCGCCCGCGACGGCAATGCGCTCGGCGGCAGTGGCGTGGCGCCGCGCGCCGGCCTGACCGCGTACAACGCCCTGGCCACCAGCTTCGTGGCCGACATCGCCGACGCGCTGAACCGCGGCCTGGCCGACAACGGTGTCTACAACAACAGCTGGGGCTCGCGCGACAACGGTGCGCTGCATCGGGCCGACGCGAGTTTCTTCGCGGCGATCGAGCACGGGATCAGCACCGGGCGCACCGGCAAGGGCGCGGTCTATGTGTTCCCCGCGGGCAACGGCGGCTGCTACGGCACCGACACCGTCACCGGTGCCTGCGCGGCCGAGACCTCGGGGCTGGACGGCTACACGAACCACCGCGGCGTGATCGTCGCCTGCTCGGTCGACCATCGGGGCCGCCGGCCGAGCTATGCCGAGACTGGCGCCAACGTGCTGGTCTGCGGCCCGAGTTCGAACGACAACGACACGGTCGGGGTGACGACCACCGCGCTGCTGGGCGGCTTCCGGTCCGACTTCAGCGGCTCCTCCGCCGCAACCCCGATGGTGGCCGGCGTGGCCACGCTGGTGCTGGCAGCCAATCCGCAACTGACGGCGCGCGATGTCCGGCTGATCCTCGCGCAGACCGCGCGACGCAATCAGCCGGCCGATCCCGGATGGGTCAGCAGCGCCTTCGGACCGGCCTACCATCCGGATTTCGGGTTCGGCGTGGCTGACGCGGCCGCGGCGGTCGCCGCCGCGCGCACCTGGAACTCGGTGGGCGGCGAGTCCACCCGCCGGTCGTGTGGCCCCTACACCCGCACGCCGGCGATCGCCCTGCCTGACGCCTCGGCCACCAGCAGCGTGACCCGGGAGGACTCGTTGAGCGTGCCGGCGGACTGCGGCATCACGCGCATCGAGTATCTCGAGATCGGCTTCACCGCGACGCACGCGTATTCGGGCGACCTGAGGATCCGGCTGGTGAGCCCCAACGGTCTCGTCAGCGAGCTCGCCCGCGATCGCGTCTGCGAGGGCGCCTGCGGCAACTACGACGACTGGCGTTTCGGTTCGACCCGCCACCTGGGCGAGCCCGCGGCGGGCGCCTGGCGGCTGCAGGTCACCGACGCGCGCAGCGCCGACACCGGCACCTGGCAGGCATGGAGCCTGCGGATCTGGGGACGTTGAACCATGGCTTCACGATTCATCCGGGCCCGACGGCTGCTGGCCGCGGCCTTGCTCGCGCCCTTGCCCTTGGGCGCGCAACAGCTCTATTGGTATGACGGCGACACGCGGCGTCCGTTGTGGGCCGAATCCGGCATGGTCGCCGACTTCGACGGGGCAGCCCGGGAGAAATCCGCGGTGCTCAAGCCAGCCACGCTGGTCAAGCCCGGGACGATCGGCACCTCGCCGGTCTATCGCGATCAACCCGGCGACTCCGGCAGCGCGCGCGCCCTGCCCGGCGGCGTGCTGCTGCGCTTCAAGGCGGGGACCGCCGAGGCCCGGCGCGACGCGCTGCTGTCGCGCCACGGCTTGACGCGACTGCGCGAGATCGGCAACGGCACCGACGCGGTGCTGGTGGCCTCGGCGCCGGGCGAAGCCTCGCTCACGCTGGCCAACCGGCTGCACGAAAGCGGCGATTTCGCCGCCGCATCACCCAACTGGTGGCGCCCTCATCGGCGCAAGTGACCGAATCGCTCAGCGCGGGCTTTCGAAGAACACGTAGTTCGAGCCGTAGTCGCTGACCTCGAAGTAGACGCGCTTCTCGCCCGGGTCGGCGACGCCGTTCAGGTTCTCGTCGAGCACGCCGTACCCGTAGCGGTAGGGCCGCGGCGAGTGGTCCGAGGTGCCCATCGCGGTCGACATCTTGTCGATCGACAGGAACCGGCGCACCAGCTTCTCCCCGGCGTAGATCTCCAGCACCCCGTTGGTGCCGGTCCAGTTCTGGATGCTGCGCGAGATCTGGTTCTGGGTCTCCTGGGTGCAGGCCGACAGCGCGAGGGCGGCCGCCAGGGTCAAGGCCGCCCACCCGCGCGGCCTGTCGATAGAATGGGGATCAACCATCGGTACCTTCCATGAAGAACGACCAGCCCGTGCTCGTCCGGCGGCAGGACTATACCCCGTCGCCCTACCGCATCGAATCGATCGACCTCACCTTCGAGCTCGACCCCGTCGCCACGCTGGTGAGCGCCGTCTCCCGGGTACGCCGACAAGGCGACGACCCGCGCCGCGCGCTGCGGCTGGACGGCGAGGCGCTCGAGCTGCTGTCGGTCGCGATCGACGGGCGCGGATTGCGGCCCGACGAGTACCAGCTCGACGACGAGTGCCTGGTGATCCCGGAGGTGCCCGACGTGTTCGAGCTGCGGGTGCGCAACCGGATCGACCCCTCGGGCAACACCGAGCTGTCGGGCCTGTACGTGTCCAATGGAAACTTCTACAGCCAGTGCGAGGCGCAGGGCTTCCGGCGCATCACGTTCTTCCCCGATCGCCCGGACATCATGGCGCGCTACCGCGTCACCCTGGTCGGCGACCCGGCCGCCCTGCCGGTGCTGCTGTCCAACGGCAATCTCGTCGAGCAGGGAGTCTGGCCCGCCTCGGATGACGGCAGGCCCCGTCATTTCGCGCGCTGGGAGGACCCGTTTCCGAAACCCTCGTACCTGTTCGCGGTGGTCGCCGGCCGGCTCAGCGCCACCGAGCAACGGCTGCGCACCCGGTCCGGCCGCGACGTGTTGCTGCAGATCTGGGTCGAGCCCGGCAACGAGGACAAGACCGGACACGCGATGGCCTCGCTGGTGCACTCGATCCGCTGGGACGAGGAGCGCTTCGGCCTCGAGCTCGACCTGGACCGCTTCATGATCGTCGCGGTGGGCGACTTCAACATGGGCGCGATGGAGAACAAGGGCCTGAACATCTTCAACACGAAGTACGTGTTCGCGCACCCCCGGATCTCCACCGACGCCGACTTCGCCGCGGTCGAGGCGGTCGTCGGCCACGAGTACTTCCACAACTGGACCGGCAATCGTGTCACCTGCCGGGACTGGTTCCAGCTCACGCTGAAGGAGGGGCTCACCGTCTTTCGCGACCAGGAGTTCTCGGCCGACCGGCTGGCGGCCGATGCCGCCAGCGCACAGGCGGCGGCCAGTGCGCGCGCGGTCAAGCGCATCGAGGACGTGCGCGCCTTGCGGGCCTCGCAGTTTCCCGAGGATGCGGGCCCGATGGCGCACCCGATCCGTCCCGACGCCTACCAGGAGATCAACAACTTCTACACGATGACGGTGTACGAGAAGGGCGCCGAGGTCGTGCGGATGCTGCAGACGCTGGTCGGCCGCGAGGGCTTCCGACGCGGGATGGACCTCTATTTCCAGCGGCACGACGGCCAGGCGGTCACCTGTGACGACTTCGTCGCGGCGATCGCCGACGCGAATGGCCGAGACTTCTCCCAGTTCGGGCGCTGGTACTCGCAGGCGGGCACGCCACGACTGGCGGTGCGGGGCACTCACGACGCGGCCCGGCAATCCTTCGTGCTCGAGGTCGAGCAAAGTCATCATGGTCAGAACGGGCCGCTTCACATCCCGTTGGCGATCGGTCTGGTCGGCCCCGATGGCGCCGATCTGCCGTTGCGCCTGGCGGGCGAACCCGAACCGGCCGCGGCGGGCACCACCCGCGTGCTCGAATTGCGCGAACTGCGCGAACGCTTCGAATTCATCGGCCTGCCCCAGACGCCCCTGCCCTCGCTGCTGCGCGACTTCAGCGCCCCGGTGATCGTCGACGTCGACTACTCCACCGAGGCGCTGGCGTTCCTCGCGGCGCGCGACAGCGACGCGTTCAATCGCTGGGAGGCCTCGCAACGGCTGGCCACGCGCTGCCTGCTCGGCCTGCTCGACGGCGGCGAACCGGCCGCCGTCGCGCGCCCGTTGGTGCGCACCTGGCTCAAGGTGCTGGGCGACGAGAGCCTCGCACCGGCGTTTCGCGAGTTGATGATGGGACTGCCCACCGAGGGCGTGCTCGCCGAGCAGCTCGCCTGTGTCGATCCCGACGCGGTGCGCGCCGCGCGGCGCGCCCTGGCGGCGAGGATCGGGGACGATCCGTCGCTCGACTGGGCCGGCACCTGGCAGCGTCTCGCTCCGGAGGGCCCCTATCATCCCGATGCCGAGCCGGCTGGTCGGCGCGCGCTGCGCAACCTGGCACTGGGCTACTGGGTGGCCGCCGGCGCCCCGCAGGCCGCGCAATCCGCGTTCGAGCAGTTCTGCGGCAGCGACAACATGAGCGCGCGACAAGGCGCCCTGGCGGCGCTGCTCGCCGGGCACGCGCCCCAGGCCGACGCGGCGTTGGCGCGTTTCGCCGACGAGCTCGGCGAGGAGCCGCTCGCCATGGACAAGTGGTTCCAGATGCAGGCGACGATGCACCGGGGGCCCGACGGCCGGCCGGTGCTCGAGCGCGTCCGCCGGCTGCTGGCCCATCCCGCCTTCTCGATGCGCAATCCGAACAAGGTGCGTTCGCTGATCGGCGGCTTCTGCCTGGGCAACCTGGCCGAGTTCCACGCCACCGACGGGTCGGGGTACGCCTTCTGGGAGGAGATGATCGGCGCACTCGATCCGCTGAACCCGCAGCTCGCGTCCCGGATCGCCCGGGCGATGGACCGCTGGCGCAAGTTCACCCCGGATCGGCAGGCGCTCGCCCGGGCCACCCTCGAACGGGTCGCCGCGCGCGGGCAGCTTTCACGCGACGTGCGTGAAATCGTCGGCAAGGCCCTGTCCGACGCGTAGGCGATAATCCGGCCCATTCGAACGCCGAACGGAGCGCGCCACGATGAGCCGAATCAGCCTCACGCAATACCTGGTCGAGAAGCAGCGCGAGAAGGGCCTGATCCCCTCGGAATTGCGTCTGCTGCTCGAGGTGGTCGCGCGCGCCTGCAAGCGGATCAGCTACGCCGTGGGCAAGGGCGCGCTGGCCGGCGTGCTCGGCGAGGCCGGCTCGGAGAACATCCAGGGCGAGTCGCAGAAGAAGCTGGACGTGATCGCCAACGAGACCCTGCTCGAGGCGAACCTGTGGGGCGGCAACCTGGCGGCGATGGCCTCCGAGGAGATGGACCACCCGCACACGATCCCGAACCGATACCCGAAGGGCGAGTTCCTGCTGCTGTTCGATCCGCTGGACGGGTCCTCGAACATCGACGTGAACGTCTCGATCGGCACGATCTTCTCGGTGCTGCGGCTGCCCGAGGGCGTCAAGGAACCCGACGAGTCGCACTTCCTGCAGCCGGGCAACCGGCAGATCGCGGCCGGCTACGCGGTGTACGGGCCGTCGACGCTGCTGGTGATCACCGTCGGCGACGGGGTGGCCTGCTTCACGCTCGATCGCGAAACCGGCAGCTGGTGGCTCACCGAGGACCGGATGCAGATCCCGGTGGAGACCAAGGAGTACGCGATCAACGCGTCGAATGCGCGCCACTGGTACCCGCCGGTGCGCCGCTACATCGACGAACTGCAGGCCGGCAAGACCGGTCCGCGCGGGCGCGACTACAACATGCGATGGGTCGCCTCGATGGTCGCCGACGTCCACCGGATCATGACGCGCGGAGGGGTGTTCATGTACCCGGCCGACGCGCGGGAACCCGACAAGCCGGGCAAGCTGCGCCTGCTCTACGAGGCCAACCCGATGGGTTTCCTGGTCGAGCAGGCGGGAGGCGCGGCCACCAACGGGCGCCAGCGCATCCTGGACATCCAGCCATCGAAACTGCACGAGCGGGTGGCGGTGTTCCTCGGTTCGCGAAGCGAGGTCGAGCGGGTCACCAGCTATCACGCGGGTTGAGGCGTGCGTCCAGGCGCGGCGCCCGCGCCGTGCCGGGAGGCCCGCCCGCTCAGGCTTCGTGCAGCGCCATCCAGACGATCTTCATCGTCGCGTCCTCGGGGTCGGTGGTCACCGTGAACCCGAGGTGCGTCATCAACGCCAGCATCCGCGAGTTGACCGCGAGCACGTAGCCCTCGATCCGGCGCAGCCCCTTGTCGCGCGCGGCGTCGATGATCGCGCGCATCATCGTCGAACCGAGGCGCCTGCCCTGCCAGTCGTCGGCGATCGCGATCGCGAATTCGCAGCTCTCGCGATCGTTGTTCAGCAGATAGCGCACCACGCCGACGATCCGCTCGCCGGGCTCGCCGTCGGGCAGCGGCTGCGAGGCGTCGGGGACCACCGCGACCAGCGCGAGTTCCCGGTCGTAGTCGATCTGCGTGTAGCGGATCAGCATCCGGGGCGGCAGCTCGGACAGCACCGAGATGAAGCGGAAATAGCGCGATTGCGCCGATAGCGACTTCACGAAGGCCTGCAGGCGCTCGGCGTCCTCGGGCTGGATCGCGCGCAGCGTGTACGACTCCCCCTGCGGTGTCTGCAGCCGCCGCGTCCGATGCGACGGGTACGGCATGATCGCCATGTGGGCGTGACGCGTCGGCGCCGGGCCCACCGAGGGATCGAGCACGACCCGCGCATCGACTGCGATCACGCCGCGCTCGTCGACGATCACCGGGTTGATGTCCATCTCGGCGATCCAGGGCAGCTCGCAGACCATCTCCGACACCGACACCAGCAGTGTCTCGACCGCGTCCAGATCGGCCCCGGTCTCGTCGGCCAGCCGCTGCAGCACCGGCGCCACCCGGGTCCGCTCGATCATCCGGCGCGCGAGGTACCGGTTCATCGGCGGGAATTCGAGCGTGGTGTCGCCGACCATCTCGACCCGGGTGCCGCCCGCGCCGAAGGCGATCACCGGGCCGAACAGGGGGTCGCGGAACACGCCGACGTACAGTTCGACCGAGCGGCGGCTGCGACGCATCGACTGCAGCAGCACACCGTCGACACCGGCGCCGGCCTGCCCGGCCCCCGCGAGCAGTTCGGCGAACTGCGCGCGGACCTCGGCGCCGCTGCGCAGGTTCAGCACCACGCCGCCGACGTCGCTCTTGTGGGTGACGCCTTCGGCGGCGATCTTCATCACCACCGGATAACCCAGGGTCTCGGCGTGCAGGATCGCCTCGCTGGCGGTGCGCGCGTGCAACGAGCGGGTCAGGGGCACGTGGAAGGCCTCGAGCAGGGCCTGGCAACGGCGGGCGTCGAGCACGCAGTGGCCTTCGTCGATCGCCTGGCGCACCAGGCGTCGCGCGTCGTCGACGCGTGGCGCGCCGGGTCCGGCCAGGGGTCGTGGCATCTGCTGCAGCAGTCGCTGGTTCTGGTGGAACTTGGCCAGCGTCGCATAGGCATCGACCGCCGCCTCGGGCACCGAGTACACCGGCACACCGGCCGCGTCGAGCGTCATCGCCAGCGGTCGCACCCGCCGGTCCCCCATCCAGCAGGCCACCAGGGGCTTGCGGATGCCGGCGGCGGCGGCCACGACCGCCTCGGTGATCGCCCGGACGTCCACGCCGGCGTACGACACCAGCAGCACCAGCACGCCATCGATCGCCGGATCGGCCGCCATCGCCCGAAGCGCGGCGACGTAGTCGGCGGCCGTGGCGTTCACGCCGAGGTTCAGCGGATTCGCGAGCACGCGCCCCGGCAACGCCCCGCGCAGCGCGTCCTGCGTCGCGGGCGATGGCATCGGCAGGCGCAGGCGCTGGAACCA
>WBZM01000317.1_pt1 | contig 72126 bp, 58 predicted proteins | sample 5204271 | NCBI WGS metagenome assembly WBZM01 (sample SAMN12344346, study PRJNA552823) | activated sludge metagenome | biome: Activated sludge suspended growth; feature: Nitrification reactor; material: Wastewater; isolation source: activated sludge from nitrification reactor of wastewater... | reverse complement strand
GCTGGCCCGGGCCGGCGCCGGCGCGCCGCCGCCCCTCGAGGCCCTGCTGGCGACCGGCGCCGGCGGCACCGTGGAGGTGCTGCCGGCCCTCTCCGGCGCCCTGGCCCGGGTGCGGCGCATGGCCGCCGATCCGGCGCCGGCCGCGCCGCCGGCCGCGGTGGTGCTCGGCCTCGACATCGGCTCCACCGGCTCCAAGGCGGTGGCCCTCGACGCCGCCGGCGGCGCGCCGGCCTGGGAGGGCTACCGGCGCACCGGCGGCGACCCGGTGGGCGCCGCCCAGGCCCTGGTCCGCGAGTTCCTGGCCGGCCCGGCCGGCGGCGCGGCGGTGGCGGCGGTGGGCGCCACCGGCAGCGGCCGCGAGATCGTCGGCTCGCTCCTCGCCACCTGCTTCTCGCCGGAGCGGGTCTTCGTGCTCAACGAGATCGCGGCCCACGCCGCCGGCGCGGTGCACCACGACCCGCGCGTCGACACCATCTTCGAGATCGGCGGGCAGGACGCCAAGTACATCCGGCTGGAGGGCGGCCGGGTGGTGGACGCCGCCATGAACGAGGCCTGCAGCGCCGGCACCGGCTCCTTCATCGAGGAGCAGGGGCGGCGCTTCGAGGGGGTGGACGGCGTGGCCGCCATGGCCGCGCTGGCGAGGGAGGCCGACGGCGCGGTGGCGCTGGGGCAGCACTGCTCCATCTTCATGGCCGAGGTGATCGACGAGGCGGTGGCCGGCGGCGCGCCGCGCGGCCAGATCGTGGCCGGCCTCTACGAGTCGGTGGTGGCCAACTACCTGAACCGCGTGAAGGGGCCGCGCCCGGTGGGCCGGGTGATCTTCTGCCAGGGCATGCCCTTCGCCGCCGACGCCCTGGCCGCCGCGGTGGCGCGCCAGACCGGCGCCGACGTGGTGGTGCCGCCCAGCCCCGGCACGGTGGGGGCCCTGGGCATCGCGCTGCTGGCCCGCCAGGAGCTGCCGGCGGTGGCCCCGGGCGCGGCCGAGGGCCTGCCGCTGGCCCGCTTCCTCGAGGCCACCGTCGAGGGCAAGGACACCTTCGTGTGCGGCTCCGACGCCGGCTGCGGCGGGGGCGGCAACAAGTGCCGCATCGACCGGCTCACCACCCTCCTCGACGGCGACCGGAGGCGCTTCACCTGGGGCGGCGCCTGCTCGCTCCACGACCGGGGCACCCGCCGGGCCCGCCTGCCCGACCGGACGCCGGACCCCTTCCGCGAGCGCGAGGCGCTGGTGGAGGCGCTGGTGGCCCGCCTCTCGGTGCCCCGCGGCCGGCCCCGCGTCGCCCTCACCGACGAGTTCCAGCTCAAGGGGCTCTTCCCCTTCTTCGCCACCTTCCTCCACGAGGTGGGGCTGGACCTCACCGTGCTGCGCCGCCCCGGCCGCGCCGGCCTGCAGCGCGGCGCCCGGGCCGCCCACGTCCCCTTCTGCGCCCCCATGCAGCAGCACCACGGCCTGGTGGCGGCGCTGGCCGAGCAGGACGCGGGGCTGGTCTTCCAGCCCATGCTGCGGGAGCTGCCGCGCGCCGCCGGCGAGCGGACCGCGGTGCTCTGCCCCATCGTCCAGGGGGCCCCCGACGTGCTGGCCAGCGACCTGGCCCCCGCGCTGGGGCGGCGGCTGGTGGCGCCGGTCATCGACGTGGGCGCCGGCCGCCTCGACGCCCCGGAGTTCCTCGACGCCTGCCGCCGCCTGGCCGAGGAGGTGGGCGAGCCGCGCGAGGCGGTGTGGCGCCGCGCCTGGGAGGCCGGGCGGGCGGCCCAGGCGGCCTTCGACGCGGCGCTGCCGGCGCTGGGGCGCCGGGCGCTGGCGGCCTGCCGCGAGCACGGCCTGCTGCCGGTGGTGGTGCTGGGGCGCGCCTACACCATCCACGACGAGGTCCTCAACTCCAACGTCCCGGCCATCCTGCGTGAGCAGGGGGCGGTGGCCATCCCGGTGGACTGCTGGCCGGTGGACGAGGCGGCGCCCACCTTCCCGAGCATGTACTGGGGCTACGGCCAGCGCATCCTGCGGGCCGCCTGGCAGGTGCGGCGCACCCCGGGCGCCTACGCGCTCTTCGCCAGCAACTACTCCTGCGGCCCGGACAGCTTCACCCTCCACTTCTTCGGGGCCCTCATGGAGGGGAAGCCCTTCGCCGTCATCGAGACCGACGGCCACGCCGGCGACGCCGGCACCAAGACGCGCGTCGAGGCCTTCCTCCACTGCGCCCGCGAGCACCGCCGGGGCGAGGTGGCCGCGGCGACCACGGCGGCGGAGGACGCGGCGGCGGCGCGGCGCGACGCCGAGCGGCTCACGGTGCGCAGCCGCTCGCTCTCCGACCTGCGGAAGGCCGGCGAGCTGCTCCTGATCCCGCCCATGGGGCCGCACGCCGCCGCCCTCGGCGCGGTGATGCGCGGCATCGGCCTCCCCGCCGAGGTGCTGCCCGAGCCGACCCGCGAGACCCTGCGCCTCGGCCGCCGCCACACCTCCGGCAAGGAGTGCCTGCCGGCGGTGGTCACCCTGGGCGGCCTGCTGGAGCGGCTGGAGCGCGAGCCCGACCGGGAGGCGCGCTTCGCCTTCTTCATGCCGGGCACCGACGGCCCCTGCCGCTTCGGCGCCTACAAGGAGCTGCACCAGCTGGTGCTGGCGCGCCTCGGCCTGGGGGCGCGGGTGCGCATCTGGGCGCCGCCCTTCGGCGACTACTTCCAGGGCGTCCCCCCGGGCGCCGGCGCGCTGGTGCTGGCGGGGGCCTGCGCCATCGACCTGCTCCGCGACCTCCGGTACGAGGTCGAGCCGGGCGAGGTCCGCCCCGGCGCGGCGCGGCTGCTCTTCGAGCGGTACCTGGCCCGGGTGGCGGCGCTGCTGGAGGAGGAGGCGGGCGGGTCGCTGGCCGGCGGGCGGGTGCTGCGCCACGCCGTCTCGGGGTGGCTCTACGGCCTGCCGGCGCTCCTGGAGGAGGCGGCCGCCGACTTCGCCGCCCTCCGCGGGCCGGGGCGCCGCCCGGTGGTGCTGGTGGTGGGCGAGATCTTCGTCCGCAACGAGCCCTTCTCCAGCGGCTTCGTGGCCGACGCCCTCTCGCGCCGCGGCCTGGTGGCCCGGGTGGCGCGGATCACCGAGTTCCTCCAGTACTCCGACCACTGCGGCCGGGAGAAGCGGGACCTCGGCCTGGGCGACCGGCTCGACGGCTGGGTGCGCCGCCGCATCGAGACCGCCCTCTCGGCCGCCGCCGGCCGCGCCATGGGCTGGCACCGGCCGCCCACCACCGCGGCCACCCTGGCCCACGCCGGCGACTACCTGCGCCCGGCGCTGGAGGGGGAGACGGTGCTCACCATCGGCGCCGCCGTCGAGGCCTGGCGGCGCCACGAGGTGGACGCGGTGCTCTCGGTGGGTCCGCTGGAGTGCATGCCCAACAAGCTGGCCGAGTCGCACTTCCACCACGTGGCGGCGCGGGAGGGGCTGCTCGCCCTCACCCTCTCGCTCAACGGCGATCCCCTCGACCCGGAGGTGCTGGACGCCTTCGCCTTCGAGGTGCACGCCCGCGCCCGGGCCGGCCGCCCGCGCCGGGTCCCGCCCGCCGCCCCGCCCCCGCCGTCCGACGGGGACGGGCTGGTGACGCTGCGCCCGCCGGTGCCCGGCTAGGGCTCGAGCCGCTGCTGCAGCGCCTGCGCCTCCCGCAGCAGCGGGACGCCGGGCTCGGCGGTCCGCCAGGCGGTGAAGAGGCGCGCCAGCGCCCGGCGGGCCCCCTCGAGGTCGCCGAGGCGGGCCAGGGCCCCGGCCAGCAGCAGCTGGGCCCGCGGCCAGGCCCAGCTGCGCCACATCTGCCGCCAGCAGTAGAGCCCCTCGAAGCGGCGCAGCGCCGCCACCCCCTCGGCGTCCCGCCCGGCCCGCACCGCGAGCTCGCCGAGCAGGTAGAGCGGGGCCACCCGCATCAGGAACACCGGCTGGCGCCGGCAGGCGGCGGCCAGGGCGGAGAGCGCCCCGTCGGCGTCCCCGCCGTGCCAGGCGGCCAGGGCCGCGTGGACCTCGGCAGCGAGCGACCCGGCGGGCAGGGCGGCGGCCAGCGGCGCGGCCCCCTCGAGGTCGCCCAGGTACGCCAGCGTGACGGCGTGCTCGGCGGCCACCCGCGGCTCGAGCTCGCGGAGCGCCGCCACCGCGGCGCGCACGCCGGCCACGTCGCCGTCGCCGGCCAGGTGGTCGGCCCGCACGGCGTGCCAGTTGAAGTCGGCGCGCACCGCCGGCACCTCGCGGGCGAAGGCGTCGAGGGTGGCCAGGGCGGCGGCCCGGCGGCCCTGGTAGGCCTGCAGCGCCGCCAGCCCGTAGTAGCCCATGCGCCGCACCGGGCTGGCCGGCGCGGTGAGCGGGCGCGCCGCCTGCTCGGCCGCCGCGAACTGCCCCGACATGAAGACCGCCGCCAGCTGGTCCTCGCGCCCGGCCAGGCCGCCCCCCAGCGCCACCGCCTGCTCGCCGGCCCGCGCCGCGGCGGCCAGGTCGCCCAGCCAGCCCCAGGCCAGCGAGAGGCCGTGGAGCGAGGCCGCGCTGGGGGTCGCCTCCCAGCGGGCGATCCAGGCCCGCAGCGCCTCCTGCCGGCCCAGGGCGCCCAGGGCGTCGGCCAGGTGGCCGGAGGCCCAGCCGAACTCGGGGTCGATGGCCAGCACCCGCTCGAACCAGGGGACCGCCTCGGCCAGCTCGTCGCGGTGCCGCAAGAGGTCGCCGGCGTGGTACCAGGCGCGCACCTCGTCGGGCCAGGCCTCCACGGCGCGCCGGTAGAGGGCCAGCGCCGCGTCGTCCCGGCCGGCCACCTGGGCCGCCCAGGCCTCGATGAGCACCCGCTCCCGCTCCGGCGCCGCGCCGGCGTGGGCCAGGGCCGCGTCGATGGCGGCCTGCTGGTCCTCCCGCGAGCCGCCGAACCAGCGCAGCCAGACCGCCAGCTCGTACTGCGCCGCCGCCAGGGCCGGGTCCAGGGTCACCGCCTTGCGCAGCAGCGCGCCGCAGTCCTGGCCCAGCGCCGGGTAGCGGGCGCACTGCTCGCCCAGCACGTACTGGCGGTGGGCCTCCAGCCGGGCCCGCTCGCCCGCCGCCGCGCTCGCGATCCCGGCGGCCGGCGCGGGGGTCGCCGCGGCCTCCCAGCCGGCCAGCACCGCGGCCAGCGCCTCCAGGACCGCGGCGGCGCTCTCCGGGCGGCGCGCCGGGGCCGGGTCGGTGGCCCGCGCCACCAGCGCGGCCAGCGCCGGGGGCACGCCGGGCGCCGCCGGGGGGCCCTCGCCGCCGCTGGGCGCGGCCAGCGGCCCGGGGGCGCCGGGCGCGCCCCCGAGCGCCTCGCGGAGGATCACGCCGAGCGCGTAGAGGTCGGCCCGCTCGTCCTCGGCGCCGCCGGCCCGCTGCTCCGGCGCCATGTAGCCCGGCGTGCCGCTGCCGGCCGGGGCGGCCCGCTCCAGCGTGCGGGAGAGGCCGAAGTCGAGCACCTTGACGGCCCCGCCCTCGGCCAGGAAGACGTTGGCCGGCTTGAGGTCGCGGTGGAGCACGCCGGCGGCGTGGGCGTGGGCCAGGGCGCGCGCCACCGCCGCCGCCACCTCCACCGCCTGGCGCGCCGGGAGCGGGCCGCGGCGGAGCCGGCCGGCCAGGGTCTCGCCGCGGAGGAGCTCCATCACGATGCAGGGCGGCTCGCGGCGGACGTCGTGGACCGTCACGATGTGCGGGTGCTGCAGCCGGCCGGCCGCCTCCGCCTCGCGGAGGAGCCGGGCCACCTCCTCGTCGCCGCCGCGCCGCAGCAGCTTGAGGGCCACCGGCCGGCGCAGCTCGCCGTCGAAGGCCTCGAAGACCCGGCCGAAGCCGCCCCGCCCCAGCTCGCGCACCAGCGTGAAGCGCCCCACCGCGGCGCCGGAGACCGGCGGCGGGCCGTCCCAGGGCTCGGGCACCCCCGCGGCGGCGATCTCCGCCAGCAGGGCCTCCACCGGGTCCCGGTCGGAGGGGCGGTGCCGGCTCACTCGAGGAACCCCTCCTCCCGCGCCAGCTCCACCAGCCGGCCCTTGATGCGCTCGAAGCGCTTGCGCAGCGCCGCCTCGTCCAGGTCGGTCCCCTCCTCGGCGAGGTGGCGCCGCACCTCCGCCCACTCCAGGTCGGCGTCCACGCGGAGCACGTAGAGGTCCTGGTCGGCCTGCGGGAGCCGGCGGCGCAGGGCCAGCAGCGCCTCCTTGCGCCCGCCGGGCATGCGGCTCTGCCCGGCCAGCGAGGCGGCCAGGCGCGAGGCGAAGGTGTCGGGGAGCGGCACCCCGCGCTGGCGCCAGGGGTCGCGGAGGAAGCGGTGGCTGGCGTTGCGGGCCACCGTGAAGACCCAGGCCCGCAGCCGCCCCTCCAGGCGCCAGCCGGGCAGGTACTTCTCCACGTCCAGGGAGAAGAGCTGGAAGACGTCGTCGGCGTCGTCGGCGTCGTGGCGGCCGCGCAGGTAGTTGAGGACCGGCCCGTGGAAGTGCTGGAGGACCCGCTCCACGGCGGCGCGCTGGTCGCCGGCCGCGAGGCGCTCGCGGACCTCCTCGTCGATGGGCATGGCGGCGAGCATACGGACTCCGCGCCGACGGCGCCTGCCGCACCGCGGCGAGGACCGCACGGGGGTTCAGTACATCTTCACCACGTCGGTGCCCGGGTAGTAGTGGGCCAGGATCTCGCGGTAGCCCTTCCCGCCCCGCGCCATCCCGGCGGCCCCCCACTGGCAGAGCCCGGCGCCGTGCCCCTGGCCGCGGCCGGCGAAGGTGAAGCCGCCGTGGCGCGCGGTGAGCTCGAAGGCCAGCGACGGCAGGCGCGAGTAGCCGAGGCGCTGGCGCAGGTCGGCGCCGGTGAGGACCGAGGCCTTGCCGCCGGCGGTGAGCTCCACCTTCGCCACGCGGCCGCTGGCGGACCGCTCCAGCACCCGCGCGGCCGAGACGCTGCCGCCGAGCCGGGCCGCCTTGCCCAGGGCGGCGGCGTCGAGGGTGAAGGTCCAGCGCGCCCCCGGGGCGTCGTTGCAGTGGCCGCAGGGGACGGCCTTCAGGTACGGCAGGTCGCGCCCCAGGGCGTCCAGCCCCGACTCGGTGCGGCCGCCGCAGGCGGCGTGGAAGAAGGCCTCCACCGGCTCGTTGCCCATCACCAGCACCTCGCCGCGGGTGGCGTCGGTGGCGGCGCGGGCGGCCGGGTTGGGGGCGGCGCCGGCGTAGACCTGCGAGAGGACGTTGGCGCCGAGGTGCCAGCCGCGCCCCGAGGCCTCGGCCTCGATCTTCTTGACCAGGGCGTAGGTGCGGGCCGCCACCGCCTGGGCCTTCTGGGCCTCGGCGGGGAAGGAGCGCGGCAGCTCGCCGGAGAGGACGCCGGCCACGTAGTCGTCGAGGGGCAGCTCCTCCACCACGGTCAGGCCGCCCGGGCCCGGCTCGACCTGCACCACCGGCGAGAGGACCCGCTCGCCGAGCCGGATGGGGCCGCTGGCGGTGAGGAGCGCCGGCCCCTCCACCTCGTCGCGCCCCACCCGCACGCCGCTCGCCGAGGGGACCACCTCGACCGGCCCGGCCACGGCGCGCCCCGGCCCCTCCTCCTCCGGCGTCTTGAGGGCCAGGCCGGCGCCGGAGAGCACCACCGCCGCCTGCCCCTCCGCCACCACCACGCGGATCAACTCCTCGGCCCGGGCCCCGGCCGGCCCGGCCAGGGCCAGCAGCGAGGCCAGCGCGAGGAGGGCCGGCGCGGCGGCGCGGCGCCTCACGGGGCGGCCGGCGCCTTGCCCCCGCCGCCCGCCTTGGCGGCGCGGGCCTCCCGCACCTTGTGCCAGATGAACCAGGCCACGAAGAGCACCCCGGCCACCACCACCACCACCTCGAAGCGGCGGTAGAGGGCCTTGAAGCGCGGGTCGGTGTGCCAGGCCTCGCCCAGCCACATGCCGGCCCAGGCCAGCCCCCAGCACCAGGGGAAGGAGCCGATGAAGGTGTAGGCGATGAACTTGCCCATGGGCATGCGGGAGACGCCGGCCGGGAAGGCGATGAAGGTGCGCACCACCGGCAGGAGCCGCCCCACCAGCACCACCCACTGGCCCCAGCGGGCGAAGAGCCGGTCGGCGAAGTCCAGCTCGCGGTGGGAGAGGAGCACGTACTTGCCGTACTTCTCGATGACCGGCCGGCCGCCGTACTGGCCCAGGTAGTAGGCCGGGATGGAGCCGACCACGCAGCCCATGGCGCCGGCGAAGGCGGCCCACTCCAGGTTGAACTCGCCCTTGTAGACCAGGTACCCGGCGAGCGGCATGATCAGCTCGGAGGGGAGCGGGATGCAGGCGCTCTCGATGGCCATGAGCAGGCCGACGCCCCAGTAGCCCATGGCGCCGATGACCGCCGTGCAGAAGGCCAGCAGGGCCCCCAGGATCTTCTCGATCATGCCGTGTCGTGCTCCCCTGCCGGCCCGTCAGCGCTGCTGGCCGGTCCCGTAGTAGACCGCGTCGTAGGGGCAGTCGCAATTCGCCGACGGCGGATCCGGGTAGAGCACCGGCTCGCCCCGCAGGTTGGTGAGCCAGGTTCCGGCCTGGGCCCCCTCCCCCGCCCGGGCGCGCCGCCAGCCGGCCGGCCCGGGCCCGGCCCAGTCGGCGGCCAGGGTGATCTTGCCGCTCCCGTCCGGCAGGTCCACGGCCAGCTGCGGGATGGCCAGGCCGGCCACCCGGCCGCGCAGCTCCTTCAGGATCCGCACGCTCTCGGCGAGGGGCGTGCGCAGGTGGGCCGTGCCGCCCACCAGGTCGCCCTGGTGCAGGTAGTAGGGGCGCACCCGCCACTCGAGGAGCGTCTCGAAGAGGTCGCCGATGATCCACGCTGTGGAGTTGAGCCCGCGGAGGAGCACGGCCTGGTTCTCCACCGGCACGCCGTGGTCCACCAGCCGCTCGCAGGCGGCCCTGGCCGCCGAGGTCAGCTCCTTGGGGTGGTTGAAGTGGGTCACCACGTAGAGCGGGGCGAAGGACCGGAGCAGGCGAGCCAGGGCGTCGTCGACGCGCATGGGGAGCACCACCGGCGCCCGGGTGGCCACCCGCAGCACCTTGACGTGCGGCAGGGCGCGCAGCGGCGCCAGGATGGCGGCGAGCCGCTCGTCGGAGAGGACCAGCGGGTCGCCGCCGGAGACGATGACGTCGCGGATCTCCGGGTGGGCGGCGATCCAGGCGATGCCCTCCTCCACCGCCGCCCGGTCGAAGGCCCCCTCCGCGCCGCCGGTGATGCGGCGGCGGGTGCAGTGGCGGCAGTAGACCGGGCAGGTGTCGGTGACGAGGAGCAGGGCGCGGTCGGGGTACTTGCGGACCACGCCGCGGGCCGGCCGGTGCGGCTCCTCGCCGGTGGGGTCGACCCGGTCGCCGGGCGCCGCCTCCCCCTCGCCGGCCACCGGGATGGCCTGGCGGCGCACCGGGCAGGCCGGGTGGGCCGGGTCCATCAAGGCGGCGTAGCAGGGGGTGACGCCGGTGCGCAGGCCGTCGAGGGCCAGGCCGGCGCGCTCCTCCGGCGTGAGGGCCACCAGCCGGCCCAGCTCCGCCTCGCCGCGCAGGGCGTGGCGCAGCTGCCAGCGCCAGTCGTCCCAGTCGGCCTGGGCGACGCCCGGGAACCGCTCGCGCCAGTCGATGTCGGGCCGCTGCATGATCGGGGTCCGGGCCGCTCGGGCCGCGCGCCGCCGGGGTGCGGGCGGCGTGTGGGTCGCGGTGGGCGCGGAAGGTAGCGGCCGGCCCGCCGGGAGTCAAACCGCGCCCGGTCCGGGCCGGCTGTACCCGCACCGGAAGGTGTCAGGGGGCCCGCCGGCTGTTAAGACGGGGGCAGCGGGCCCTCCCGTGCGGCCCGGAGCGAGGCGACCATGGAACAGCTCCCGCAGCGCGACGCGCCCTCCCCTTCCCCCGCGGCGGCCCCGGCCGCCGCCCCCGCCGCGCCGGCCCCGGCCAGCGGCAGCAACGGGGTCAACGGCGCCAACGGCCACGCCGAGCCGGCCGCCGCGGCGCCGGAGCCGGTCCGCCCGGTCAACCACATCCGCTCCCGCTTCCCCCTCGGCCCGCGCTCCATCTGGAAGGGCGTGCCCGACGCCCAGTGGAACGACTGGCACTGGCAGCAGCGCGAGCGCGTCACCCGGCTCGAGCAGCTGGAGAAGGTGGTCAACCTCACCGACGACGAGCGGCAGGCCGTGCAGGCCACCGACGCCGAGTTCCACATGGGCATCACGCCCTACTACGCGGCGCTGATGGACCCGAACGATCCCACCTGCCCGGTGCGGCTCCAGTCGGTGCCGACCATGGGCGAGCTGACCCTCACCGCCGCCGACCTCGACGATCCGCTCGCCGAGGACCGCGACATGCCGGTGCCGGGCCTGACCCACCGCTACCCGGACCGCGTGCTCTTCTACACGACGCACAACTGCCCGGTGTACTGCCGCCACTGCACCCGCAAGCGCAAGGTGGCCGACCCCTCGAGCGCCGCGGCGCGGAAGCAGATCGAGGACGCCCTCGCCTACATCGAGCTGCACACCGAGGTGCGCGACGTGGTGGTCTCGGGCGGCGACCCGCTCTCGCTCTCCGACGAGCGGCTCGACTACATCCTGGGGCGGCTGCGGGCCATCCCGCACGTGGAGATCTTCCGGCTCGGCACCCGCAACCTGGTCACCCTGCCCCAGCGCATCACCGACGACCTGGTGCAGGTGCTGAAGAAGCACCACCCGGTCTACGTCAACACCCACTTCAACCACACCCGGGAGTGCACCGCCGAGGCCTACGACGCCTGCCGCCGCCTGGCCGACGCCGGCTGCGTGCTGGGCAACCAGATGGTGCTGCTGAAGGGCGTCAACGACGACGCGCGCCTGGTGAAGGAGCTGAACCACAAGCTCCTGCTGATGCGGGTGAAGCCCTACTACATCTACCAGTGCGACCTGGCCAAGGGCATCAGCCACTTCCGCACGCCCATCGAGGTGGGCAGGCGCATCATCCGCTCGCTGCGCGGCCACACCTCGGGCCTGGCGGTGCCGTACTTCGTGGTCGACGCCCCCAGCGGCGGCGGCAAGATCCCCGTCAACCCCGACTACGTGGTGCGCCACGAGGGGAAGCGGTGGACCCTCCGCAACTTCGCGGGGAAGGAGTTCTTCTACGAGGAGCCGTAGGCAGGCCGCCGCACGGCCCCCTCACCCTGGCCCTCTCCCCCCTCGGGGGAGAGGGGAGGACACGCCAGGATGAGGTCCGCGCGGCAGCCGCGAACGGCGGTTGTGAAGGAAGTGGCTGGCTGGCGCGCGGCTTCGCGCCGGGCGGTGGGCTTCGTTGGCGGGCGTCGTGGCCGGGGCGTTCCCGTCCGCACGGGCCGGCGCCGCATGATCGGTTCACGGGGGGCGGGTGGCTCGCCTGGCAGCACCCGCGTCGGCGAGGCCACGAATTCGCCGCCGCTCGGACGGTGGCTCCCTCCCCGGTCGTCATGAAAGAGCGGAGGCGGAGGGAGGGGGGGGCGCCTTCGTGCGAGAAAGGTCGCTATCACGTTTGATAACATGATTTCGAATTCGAGCGGGCTCCCCCTCCCCCTGCCCGGATCCGGCCCGGCGCGCCCCGGCGTCGAGCGTCGGAGGACCCCCGCCCCCCGTAGACCGATCTCGCGGAGACGCCTCCAACAGGCGGCAGCGCTTCCCTGGCGACGTCCGCCGTCCGGAGACCTTCCCCTCCGCGGCGACGCCCGCCGACCAGCCACTTCCTTCTCCGCCAGGGGGGCCCACTCGGGCCACCTGGGCTCCGCAGCCGAGCGCCTCTACAGCGCCGCCGTCACCTCGATCTCGACGCGGGCACCGCGCGGCAGCCCGGCCACCTGCACCGTGGACCGCGCCGGCGGGTCGGCCTTGAAGTAGCCGCCGTAGACCTCGTTCACCTTGGCGAAGTCGCCGAGGTCGGTCAGGAAGATGGTGGTCTTGACCACCTGCTCGAACCCGGCGCCGGCGGCGGCCAGCACCGCCCGGACGTTCTCCATGACGCGCCGGGTCTCCTCCTCGATGGTCCCCTTCACCAGCTCGCCGGTGCGGGGATCGAGGGGGATCTGGCCCGAGCAGAACAGGAGGGTGGGGCCGGCGCCGGCCTTGACGGCCTGGCTGTAGGGGCCGATGGCCTTGGGGGCGTCGGGGCTGCTGACGATCTGCTTCACGGTCGCTCTCCTTGGGGCTGGGCCGGCGCGCCTCAGACGCGCGCCACGGACTGCACGCCGTCGATGCGCTCGATGGACTTGAGGATGCCGTTGAGCTGCTTCAGGTCGCCGATGGTGACCTCGAGGTCCATGACCGCCTTCTCGCCCACCGTGCGCACCGTGGCCTGGGTGATGTTGACGTCGGCCTCGCCGAAGGTCTTGGAGATCTTGGCCAGCAGGCCGGGGCGGTCGGCGGCGGTGACCCGCACCGAGACCGGGCGCTTGAAGTCGCCCTTGACGTCCCAGGTGACGTCGACGCGCCGCTCCGAGGACATCTCCAGCACCTTCTGGCAGGCGGCGGTGTGGACGGTGACGCCGCGGCCGCGGGTGATGAAGCCCACGATGCGGTCGCCCGGCACCGGGTTGCAGCACTTGCCGTAGCGCACCAGCATGTCGTCCACGCCCGAGACCCGCACCCCGCCGGTGGCCCGGCCGGCCACCTTGCGGAAGAGCTCGGAGAGGCGCGAGGGGGGCGCCTCGGGGGGCGGCGGCGCCGCCAGCGCGTCGTGGGGCAGGAGCTGGGAGAGCACCTGCTGGGTGGAGACCTTGCCGTAGCCGATGCCGGCCAGCAGGTCGTCGGAGGCCCGGTAGCCCAGCTTCTCGCCGGCCTTGGCCAGCTCGCCGTTCTTCTCCACCTTGCTGAGGGAGAGGCCGTACTTGCGCAGGTCGCGCTCGGCCAGCTCCTTGCCGATCTCCAGCGAGCGGCGGTGCTCCTCCTGGCGGATGTACTGGCGGATGCGCGCCTGGGCCCGGCTGGTCTTGACGTAGGTGAGCCAGTCCTTGGACGGGTGGGCGTGGGGCGAGGTGAGGATCTCGACGGTGTCGCCGTTCTTGAGCTGGTGGCGCAGCGGCACCAGCTTGCCGTTGACCTTGCCGCCCACGCAGTGCTGGCCGATCTCGGAGTGGATGGCGTAGGCGAAGTCGATGGGGGTGGCCCCGCGCGGCATGGCCTTCAGGTCGCCCCGGGGCGTGAAGACGAAGACCTCGTCGGAGAAGAGGTCGACCTTGACGGTCTCCAGGAACTCCCGCGGGTCGTCCACCTCGCGCTGGAACTCGACCAGCTGGCGCAGCCAGCCGAACTCGGCGGCGTCCTTGCGGGAGAGCTCGGCGCCGCTGCCGTCGCGCCCCTTCTCCTTGTAGGCCCAGTGGGCCGCCACGCCCTCCTCGGCGATGCGGTGCATCTCGGTGGTGCGGATCTGCACCTCGATGCGCTCGCCGCGCGGCCCCATCACGGTGGTGTGGAGGGACTGGTAGCGGTTGGGCTTGGGGATGGCGACGAAGTCCTTGAACCGCCCCGGCACCGGCTTCCAGAGGGAGTGGATCACCCCCAGCGCCTCGTAGCACTGGGCCACCGTGTCGACGATGACGCGGAAGGCGATGAGGTCCTGGATCTGCTCGAAGTCCACGTCGAGCTGGGTCATCTTCCGCCAGACCGAGTAGGCGTGCTTGACCCGCCCCGAGACCTCGGCCTTGAGCCCCTGGGCCTCCAGCTTCCCGCCGATGATGCCCACCACCTCGGCGACGAACTTCTCCTTCTCGCGGGCGCGGACGGCGATCTTGGCCGTCAGGTCGGCGAACTCCGCCGGCTTGAGGTAGCGGAAGGAGAGCTCCTCCAGCTCGGTCTTGACCGACTGCATGCCCAGGCGGTTGGCCAGCGGCGCGTAGATGTCCAGGGTCTCGCGGGCGATGCGCTCCTGCGACTCCGGCTTCATGTGGTCGAGCGTCCGCATGTTGTGGGTGCGGTCGGCCAGCTTGACCAGCAGGACGCGGATGTCCTTGGCCATGGCCACCACCATCTTGCGGAAGTTCTCGGCCTGCTTCTCCTCCTGGGTGTTGCCGGGGGCGAACTGCGAGAGCTTGGTGACGCCGTCCACCAGGTCGGCGATCTCGGGGCCGAAGAGCTCCCCGATCTCCTCCTTGGTGGCGAGGGTGTCCTCGATGGTGTCGTGGAGCAGGCCGGTGACCACCGAGGCCTCGTCCAGCTTCAGCTCGGCGAGGAGGCCGGCCACCTCCAGCGGGTGGACCAGGTAGGGCTCGCCGGACTTGCGCAGCTGCCCCTGGTGGACCTTGGCCGAGTAGACGTAGGCCTTCTTGATGAGGTCGAGGTCGGGGTCGGGGTGGTAGGTGGCGACCCGGTCGAGGATGTCGTTGAGTCGCAGCACGAGCCGAACAGCGTAACGTCCCGGCTCCCGGGGCCGCAAGCACGCAACCGGCCGCACCGCCAGGTCCGCCAGGGTGGACGACACGCCCCACCCGGAGCGTCCTTTCCGGTAGGATCCCCGGCGGATGCTCCCGCGCCGCCTCGCCCTGGCCTCCCTCGCCGTCCTCTCGGCGGTGGTCCTCGGCACGGGCGGCTACTGGCTCATCGGCGAGGGGCGATGGTCGCTGGTCGACTGCCTGTACCAGACGGTCATCGGCCTCACCACCGCCGGCTTCGGCGAGATCATCCCCCTCGGCCAGACCACCCTGGGCCGCCCCTTCACCATCCTGCTCCTGCTGGGCGGCATGGTGGCGGTGGGCTGGTTCGTGGCCACGGCCGCCGCCTTCCTCATCGAGGGCGAGCTCACCGGCTTCGCCTGGAGGCGGCGCATGGACAACCGCGTCAAGAGGCTCTCGGGCCACACCCTGGTCTGCGGGGCCGGCTCCACCGGCATCCACTGCGTGCGGGAGCTGCACGCCATCGCCGCCCCCTTCGTGGTGGTGGAGGCCCGCGAGGAGGTGGCCCGCGAGATCTCCACCGCCTTCGGCTGCGCCGTGGTGGTGGGCGACGCCACCCACGACGAGATCCTGCAGGAGGCCGGCATCGAGCGGGCCCGCGGCGTCATCTCGGCGCTCACCGAGGACAAGGACAACCTCTTCGTGACGGTGACCGCCCGGGCCCTCAACCCGGCGCTGCGCATCGTGGCCAAGGCCATCGACCCCAAGGCGGAGGCCAAGCTGCGGCGCGCCGGCGCGGACAGCGTCGTCTCGCCCAACATGATCGGCGGGATGCGCATGGTGGCCGAGATGGTCCGGCCCGAGGTGGTCTCCTTCCTCGACGTGATGACGCGGGACAAGTCCAAGACCCTGCGCATCGAGGAGGTGCCGGTGCCGCACGCCTCGCCCCTGGCCGGGCGCCGGGTGGCCGAGCTGGGGCTGGCGCGCCACCGCCTGCTGCTGCTGGCGGTGAAGCCGCCGGGCGAGGCCGGCGGGTACCACTACGCCCCCGGGCCGGAGCACCAGCTGGCCGGCGGGGAGACCCTCATCCTCCTCGGCGAGCCGGACCGGGTCAGGGAGTTGAGCGCCGAGGCGGCCGCGGGGTAGAACCGGCTCCGGAGGGCGTCCCTTGCTGAAGTGCAAGAAGTGCGGCGGCGGGCTCGATCTCACCATGAGCGCCTGCCCGGCCTGCGGCGCCGAGGTGGAGCTGGGCCGGCTCACCGGCATCCTCGGCATCGTCTGCCGCGCCTGCGATGCCTACAACGAGCCGGGGGCGCGGGCCTGCGCCGCCTGCGGCGCCCCCATCGGCTCGGCGAGCGCCCCGGACCTGCCGGCCATCGCCCCGCCCGCCCCGCCCCCGCCCCCGCCGCCGGTCCCGGCGGCCCGGCCCGCCACGCCGTCGCAGCGGGCGGTGCCCATCCCCACCGCCCGCGCCGAGGTGGTCGCGGCCCGGCCGCCGCCGCCGGCCGCGGCGCCGCCGGTCCTCGCCCCCTCCGCCCCGCCGGCCCTCGACCCGGCCGCGCTGACGCCGCCCGCCGGGGACAAGGCCGGCCAGCCGGTGGTGAAGGCCTTCCAGCGCGGCGCGCCGGCGGCCACCCGCTACGTCCCGCTGGTCGCCTCGGCCGGCGCCCCCATCCCGCTGGTCACCGCCTGCCCCCGCTGCGGCGACGACGCCGGCACCGGCCAGTTCTGCCAGCGCTGCGGCCAGCCCCTCGGGGCGCGCGGCACGGCGGTGATGCAGAAGCCGCCCGCCCCCGGCCGGACGGCCACGCAGGTCTTCGGCCCGCTCGCCCCCGGCCGCGCCAAGCTGGTGCTGGAGCGGGGCGAGGGGCTGGACGGCGCCACCTTCCGGCTCAACGCCGACGTGGTGGCGGCCGGCCGCACCCAGGGGCTGGTGGTCTTCCCGGCCGACCCCTGCCTGGCGCCGCTCCACGCCACCTTCTTCTACCGGGACGGCGCCCTCCACGTGCGCGACGAGGGGGCCCCGGGCGGCCTCTACCTGCGCCTCCGCGGCCCCTCGGTGCCGCTCCGGGCCGGCGACCTCTTCGTGCTGGGCGACCGGCTCCTGCGCTACGCCGGCCCGCTCCCGGCGCCGCCCCCGGGCCCGCCCGACGGCACCCGTCGCCTCGGCGCGCCCCGCCCGGCCGGCCCGTCGGCGGTGATCGAGGAGTGGCTGGAGGGGGCGGTGGGCGGCCGGGTCTTCGTCCGCGCCGGCCCCTCGGTCACCATCGGCCGCGCCGGCTGCGCCATCAACCTGGGCGACGACCCCTGGCTCTCGCAGGCCCACGCCGAGCTGGTGCTCGACGCCGAGGGCGGCGCGCGGCTCAAGGACCTGGGCTCCTCCAACGGGACCTTCGTCCGCGTGCCGCCCCACGGCGAGCGCGAGCTGCACGACGGCGACGCCCTGCGCATGGGGCGCGAGGTCCTGCGGGTCGCCGTCGCCTGAGCCCGCCGACCGGAGGAACCGCCATGGCCGTCGCCTTCCTGACCATCACGCCCCTCGGCACCGCCACGCCCAGCGTCTCGCACTTCGTGGCGGGCGTGGAGCGGATCCTGCGCGAGACCAACCTCACGCACCAGCTCACGGCCATGGGGACCCTCATCGAGGGGGACGTGGACGAGATCCTCGCCGTCGTGCGGAAGATGCACGAGCACCCCTTCTCGCAGGGGGCGCTGCGGGTCTCCACCTCGCTGCGCATCGACGACCGGCGCGACAAGCCGGACCACTCCATCGCCGGCAAGATGCGGTCGGTGGAGTCGAAGCTCGGCGCGAAGTAGCCGGCCGCCGGGCTACTGCAAGGTCTCGAGGATCAGCTTCACCTTGGCCGCGTCGTCGGGCGAGGTGGCCAGGTAGCGCTGGTAGTGCGCCCGCGCCTTGGCGCTGTCGCCGGCGAGCTGGTAGCAGAGCCCCAGCTTCTTCTGCACCTCCGCCAGCGACGGGTCGGCCGCCTCGGCGCCCAGGTAGGCCTTGATGGCCCCCGGGACGTCCTGGGCTGCGCGGAGGGCGTCGCCCTTCTGCGTGAGGGCGCGGGCGCGGGCCGGATCGACGCGGGCGGCGGCGACCTGGACGGGCTTGGGCGGAGCGGCGTCGGGGACCGCGGTCGGGACCGCGGTCGCGGTCGGGGTCGCGGTCGCGGTCGGGGTCGGGGTCGGGTCAGGGACTGCGGCAGCGGACGGCGCCGGGGCCGGCGCCCCCCCGTTCTGCTCCCTCTCCCCCGCAGGGGGAGAGGGCTGGGGTGAGGGGGACGAGGACGAGGGCGCCGCGGCGGTCGCAGCCGGCGCGGGCACCGCCACCGGCGCCTCCTTCTTCCCCGTCGCCACCATCCCCGCCACCACCGCCGCGATCACCGCCACCACGCCGCCCACGGCCATGGGTGCCCTGGACCGGGCGGCCGGCGGCGCGGCGGGGGCCGGTGCGGAGGCGGGCGCCGGCCGCGCCGGCCGCGGCGGCGGCGCCTCCGGCACGTCCTCCACCACGTCCACCTGGATGGTCCCGCCGGCCGGCACGGCCGCGGTGGGGGCGCGCGGCGCCGGCCGGGCCGGCGGCGCCGCCTGTGGCGCCGGCGCCGGCGCGGGGATCCCGATGGCCAGCAGCGCCTCGCGCATGGCCGCCGCGTCGGCGTGGCGCCGGTTCCGGTCCTTCTCCATGGCGCGCCGGATCAGGGCGTCGAGCGCCTCGGAGACCTCGGGGCGCTTCTGCCGCGGCGGCACCGGGATCTCGGCCAGGTGCTTGGTGAGGAAGCCCACCGGCGTGTCGGACTGGAAGGGCAGCTCGCCGGTGGCCAGCTGGTAGAGGATCACGCCCACCGAGTAGAGGTCGCTGCGCGGGTCGAGCTCGCCGCCGCGGGCCTGCTCGGGGCTCATGTACTCCGGCGTGCCGCACACCAGCCCGGCCTGGGTCAGCTTGGGCTCGTTGTCGGCGGCGGCGGTGATCTTGGCGATGCCGAAGTCGAGCACCTTCACGAAGTCCGGCTCGTCGCGGCGCGGCTCCACCATGACGTTCTCGGGCTTGAGGTCGCGGTGGATGATCCCCTGCGCGTGGGCCTCGGCCAGGGCCGAGAGGATCTGCGCGCCGATCTTGACGATGCGCTTCTCGCCGAGGGGGAACTCCTCGGCCACCACCCGCGCCAGGTCGCGCCCGGCCAGGTACTCCATGGCCATGTAGAGCGTGCCGTCCTCGGCGGCGCCGAAGTCGAGCACCGCGATGGAGTTGGGGTGGTTGAGGCGGGAGGCGGCGCGGGCCTCCCGCTGGAAGCGCTGCACGATCTGCGGGTCGTCGGAGTAGGCCCGGTGGAGCATCTTCAGCACCACCGGCCGGTCCAGGGTCAGGTGGCGGGCCCGGTAGACCTTGCCCATGCCCCCCTGGCCGATCATCGCCTCCACCTTGAACTTGCCGCTCACGGTGGCGCCGACCATGGGGTCGACCGGCTCGCCGGCCGCACTGGCGGCCCCGCAGAACGGGCAGAAGCGGGCGTCGTCGTCGATCTGCTGCTGGCACTCGGGGCAGGCGCGCATGCCCGGCCATGGTACACCGGCCGGCCGCACCCCGGGGACGCGTTGACCCTCCGCCCGGGCCGTGGCGAAATGGCCCCCCATATGGCGAAGCCGGTGACCTGCGCGCGGTGCGGACGGGAGAACGACCCCTCCTTCTCGTTCTGCCTGGACTGCGGCCAGCCCCTGCGCCCCACCGCCCCGCCGGCGGCCGGGGCGCCCGACGTCTTCTGCACCGCCTGCGGCACGCGGCTCCAGCCCGGCTTCAAGTTCTGCGGCCACTGCGGCACGCCGGTGGGGGCCACGCCGGCCGCCCCGGTGGCGCCCCGCGCCGCGGCCCCGGCCCCGGTGGCCCCGCCACCCGGTCCCGCGGCCCGCACCGCCATGCACGTCCCGGCGGCCGCCCCCCGCCCGCCCCGGCTCACCACGGTGCGCCACGACGGCCTGCCGGGCGCGGTCTTCCCGCTGGAGCAGGAGGAGACCCTCTGCGGCCGGCTGGAGGGCGAGGTCCGCCTCGGCGACGATCCGACCGTCTCGCCGCGCCACGCCCGCTTCACCCGCGACGCCGGCGGGCTGCGGGTGGAGGACCTGGGGAGCGTCAACGGCACCTTCGTGCGGCTCAAGGCCGCCCACCGGCTGGCGGTGGGCGAGGAGGTCCGGCTGGGCCGCCAGCTCCTGCGCCTGGAGCCGCTGCCGCGGCCGGAGCGGGCCGAGGAGCGGGGCGTGCGCCCCTGGGGCGCCCCGGACGCCGGCGGCGCGCTGCGGCTGGCGCAGCTGCTGGAGGGGGGCGGGCTGGGGGAGATCTTCCCCCTCCGGCCGGGGGAGAACGCGGTCGGCCGCGAGGCCGGCGACGTGACCTTCCCGGGCGACCGCTACGTCTCGGCGCGCCACGCCCGCATCGACGTCGGCCCGGACGGCGCGACCCTGACCGACCTGGGCAGCTCCAACGGCACCTTCGTCAAGGTGGTCGGCTCGGCCGCCCTGGCCACCGGCGACCAGCTCCTCATCGGCACCCAGCTGCTCCGGGTCGACTAGCAGGCCCCGAAAGCACGACGGCCGGCCCCACGAGGGACCGGCCGCGCGGTGAGGCAGGCGAGGGGCCGCCGGGGCCTACCCGAACGACTTCTCCTTCTGCTCCTGCTCCTCCTTGCAGCGGATGCACAGGGTGGTGACCGGCCGCGCCTCCAGGCGCTTCACCGAGATCTCCTCCTCGCACTTCTCGCAGATGCCGAAGGTGCCGTTCTCGACGCGGGCCAGCGCCTTGTCGATCTTGGCGAGCAGGAACTTCTCGCGGTCGCGCAGCCGGAAGATCATCGACTGCGTGTACTCGCTGGAGGCCTGGTCGATCTCGTCCGGGAGGTCGTCCGTGTCGAAGCTGGCCTCCTCGGTCAGCGTCTTCTTGGCCGAGGCGAGCAGCTGCCGCTTCGACTCCTCGAGCATCGCCTTGAACTTCTTGAGATCCTTCTTGTTCAAGCGACTTCCTCCACCCCGGGCCCCCCCGGGGGCCTCGATAAAGAGCGGAGAACCTAAACGGCGCGGAGAGGGGTGTCAAGGCGGCCCTGGACGCCGCGGGCGGCCCTTTTGACTCCCCCCGGGGGCGGCCCGATACTCGAGGGATGTCGGACGTGAAGCTGGATCGGGAGTTCCTCAAGGCCGCCCTGGCGCTCACCACCCGCTCCGAGGTGGACCGGCTCCTCCTGGTTTCGGATCACCCGCTCTCCACCAACGAGATCCGCGGCCGCCCCATCAAGAAGAAGCTGGTCTACGCCGTCACCAGCGAGGGGCTGGCCCACCAGCTCAAGGCCCGCAAGTTCCACGCGGTGGTCATCCCACCCTACGACTACACCCGCGTCGAGAAGATCAAGGTGGCGGTGGTGGCGGCCCAGTCCTCCGGCCTGCTGCGCGACGGCGACACCGTCATCGCCTGCTGCGGCCCGGGCGACGACAAGGTCGCCGACACCATGATCAAGGTGACCATCGGCTCGGAGGACCCGGAGGAGAAGCTCCGCGTGGACACCCTGGGCCTGCCACCGGAGTTCAGCTCCCAGGTGGTGGAGGGGCTGATCCACACCGCCATGGAGGTGGGCGCCGAGGGCTACGAGGGGCACGCCATCGGCACCATCCTGGTGGTGGGCGACTCGACCAAGGTGATGGAGAAGAGCCGCCAGCTGATCCTCAACCCGTTCCAGGGCATGAGCGAGGCGGACCGCAACAGCCTGGACCCGCCCATCCGCGAGGCGGTCAAGACCTTCGCCGCCCTCGACGGCGCCTTCATCATCCGCGAGGACGGGGTGGTGCTGGCGGCCGGGCGCTACCTGCTCTCCATGAGCCGGGACGTGCAGCTGCCCATGGGGCTGGGGGCGCGCCACAGCGCCGCCGCCTCCATGAGCGCCGACACCAAGGCCATCGCCATCACCGTCTCGCAGACCACCGGCACGGTGCGGGTCTTCCGCGAGGGCGAGATCGTCCTCGAGCTGCGCCAGAAGATCCGCCGCGTCTAGGCGCGCCGGGGTAGAAGGCGCCATGACCGTCCGCCTCCCCGCGCCCCGCGCCGCCCTCCTGCTCGGCGGGGCCTCGCTGCTCCTCCACGCCGGGTACGCCGCGCTGGTGCCGCTGGCGCCGCAGGAGGCCTACTACTGGTCCTGGTCGCGCCGGCTGGCGCTCTCCTACTTCGACCACCCGCCCCTGGCCGCCTGGACCATCGGCCTCACCACCGGCCTCCTCGGGACCTCGGCCTGGTCGGTCCACCTGGCCGCCACCCTCCACACCGGCCTGTGCCTGCTCTTCCTCTACCTGGCGGGGCGGCGCCTCTTCGGCTCCCAGGCCGCGCTGCTGGCCCTCGGCTTCGCCCTCCTCGCCCCCATCATGTCCCTCGGGCAGGTGGTCATCACCCCCGACGCGCCGCTCCTCTCCGGCTGGGCGGCCACGCTCTACTTCACGGTGCGGGCCATCGACGAGGAGCGCGGCCGCTGGCTCCTGGCGGCCGGCGTCGCCGCCGGCCTGGCGGCCCTCGGCAAGTACACCGCCTTCATCCTGCTGCCCCAGGTCTTCCTGGCGCTGCTCCTCGACCCGCGCGGCCGGCGGCTGCTCCTCACCCCCTGGCCCTGGCTGGGCGCGCTGGCGGCGGTGGCGGTCTTCTCGCCGGTGCTCCTCTGGAACGCCGACCGCCGCTGGGTGAGCTTCCTCTTCCAGTCGCAGGGGCGCACCAGCACCTTCGCCCTCCGGCCGGTGCTGGTGGGGCGCTTCATCGGCCTTCAGGCCGGCCTGCTCTCGCCGCTCCTCTGGCTGGGCCTGATGGCCGCCCCCTTCCTGGCGGCGCGCCGCTGGCGCGAGCCCTCCTGGCGGGTGGCCGCCATCTTCTCGGCCCCGCTCATCCTGATCATGGTGGCGGTCTCGCCCTTCCACTGGGTCAAGGGCAACTGGGGCGCCCCGGCCTACGTGGCCTCGCTGCTGGCCCTGGCGGCGCTGGTGCGCGAGGGCTGGGAGCGGGCCTGGGTGCGCCGCTTCGCCTGGGCCGCCGGCGGCCTGGCCGCCTTCGCCTCCCTCTACGTCCACCTGGTGCCGCTGATCCCGGCGCTCCCCTTCCCGGCCCGCGACGAGATGTTCTCCGGCTGGCGGCAGCTGGCCGAGCGGGTCGAGTCGGAGCGGCGGGTGCTGCGCCAGGCCGGCGTGGCCGACCCGCTGGTGATCGGCTGCAGCTACAAGCCGGCCGCCGAGCTCTCCTTCTGGCTCCCCGACCGGCCGCAGACCCAGTCGGCCGGGGTCTTCGGCCAGAACGGCCTGCAGTACGACGAGTGGCTCGACCCGGCCCAGGTGCGCGGGCGCACCGCCATCCTGGTGGTGGACCGGCGCGAGGGCGACGCCTGCGGCGCCCGGACCGAGCTGTGCCGGCCGCTGGAGCCGCTGGCCCCGGAGACGCCGCGGCGCGGCGACGCGCCGGTCACGACCTTCGAGCTGTGGCGCTGCGCCGTGCCGGAGAGCGCCGAGATCCCGCTCCCCCGCTGGCGCGGCGGCACGCGCTGAGGAGCGGGCAGGCCAGGCAGGCCTCCCGGCGCGGCCGCGCCGGGCAGGCGCCGCTCATGCCGAGGTGGCAGAGGGCGAAGTCGAAGCGCACCGGGTCCCCGGGATCGACGCGCCGGAGCGAGGCGGTGATCTCCTCGGCGGTGCGCCAGCTGGCGTCGGCGCGGGCGGTGAGGCCGAGGCAGCGGGCCACCCGCATGACGTGGGTGTCGAGGGGGATCACCAGGGCCGCCCGCGGGACGCCGGCCCAGGCGCCCAGGTCCACCGCGTCGGGGCCGCGCACCATCCAGCGCAGGTAGAGGTTCCAGCGCTTGGCCGCCCCCGGCCCGGCGGCGTCGGGCAGCAGGTGGCGCAGCCCCCGCCCGCCCCGCCCGCGCAGCAGCGGCCCCACCGGCGGCGCCCCGCGGAGCTCGCCGGCCAGCGCCGCCAGGGCCGGGCGCAGCGCCCCCGGGCCGCCCCCGGCCGCGGCGAAGAGGGCGGCGAAGCGGGCCCCCAGCGAGCCGTGGGCGGCGCGCAGCCAGCCGATGGCCGCCAGCAGCGCCGCCAGGTCGGCCGGCCGGTTGAAGCGGTAGCGGAACCAGGCCACCGCGGCCGGGTCCGGCGCGGCGGCGAAGGCGGCCACCGCGCGCGCCGGCGAGGGGCCGAGCTGGTCGAGGAGCCGGGTGAGGATGGGCTTGAAGAGGTCGGCGCGGCCGTAGGCCAGCGCCGCGGCGAGGAGGCCGGCCACCTCCTGGTCGGCCGGATCGCGGTAGCGGCGCGGCAGCTCCACCGGGTCGGCGGCCAGCCGCGCGCCGCGGTCGAGGGAGGCGTCGAGCCGGTCGAGGAGCGGCCGCAGCGCCGCCGCGCGGGCCTCGGAGATGGGGCGGAGGGCGCCCCGGGCCACCACCCTCCTCCTACCCGTGCTCGTGGTGACCCCCGTCGTGGCTGCCGCCGTGGCCCCCGTGCCCGTGGCCGCCGCCGTGGTGGTGATGGTGCCCGTGCCCCCCGCCGGCGTCCTTCCTCAGCTCGCGGAGCACGTGGGGCGCCTCGGGGCCGATGAGCTTCTCCCAGGCCAGGCGCACCGCCGCGGTGGAGCCGGGCACCGAGAAGATGACCCGCCCGCCCCAGGTGCCCGCCACGGCGCGGGACATCATGGCGGCGCTGCCGATCTCGCCGTAGGAGAGCATGCGGAAGAGCTCGCCGAAGCCGTCGATGCGCTTCTCGAGGAGCCCGTCCACCGCCTCGAAGGTGCGGTCGCGGTGGGCCAGGCCGGTGCCGCCGTTCACCACCAGCGCCTCGGCCCCCGCCTCGGCGGCGTCGGCCAGGGCGGTGCGGATGGCGGCCGGCTCGTCCTTCACCAGGCGGTAGAAGGCCACCACGTGGCCGGCGGCGTCCACCGCCTTGTGCAGGAACCGGCCGCTCTCGTCCTCGGCCTCGCCCCGCGTGTCCGAGGCGGTGATGATGGCGTAGGCCACCCGGCGCGGCGCTTCCTGGCGGTGCTCCTCGTGTCCCATGGCGCGGTCCCCCTCCCGGGAACCTAGCGGCCGCCCGGGCCGCCGACAAGCCGCGCGGCGGGGCGCGGCGCGGTCGCGCGGCGCCGAACTCGACCGGCGTGCCGCCCGGGTCTACGCTCCGCCGGGCGTGGCCAAGCGAATCGTCTTCACGAAGCGGATCCAGCTCCTCGGGCTCCTCTCCATCCCGTCGGGCATGCCGCTCGGGTGGGTCTTCACCACCTTCCAGGTCTTCCTGGTCGATCTCGGCTTCAAGCGCAGCCAGATCGGCCTGCTCTCCTCCGTCTCCCTCCCCTGGACGCTCAAGTTCCTCTGGGCGCCCCTCATCGACCGCTTCGCCCTCCCCTGGCCCGGCCGCCGCCGCAGCTGGGTGATCCTGACGCAGCTCGGCCTGGCCCTGCTCTTCGGGGCGCTGGCGGCCTTCGCCTGGAAGGCCTTGGCGGCCCACGCCGCCGGCCAGCCCCTCGGCTGGGTGCCGCTCACCGCCGGCCTGCTGGCGCTGGCGGTGGCCTTCCTGGCCGCCACCCAGGACATCGCCTACGACGCCTACGCGGTGGAGTTCCTGCGCCCCGAGGAGCACGGCGCGGCGCCGGGGGTGCGGGCCATCTACTACCGGCTCGGCATGCTGCTGGCCGGCGCGGTGGCGGTGGGGCTCTCCGACTGGCTGGGGTGGCCGCTGGTCTTCCTGTTCCTCGGCGCTCTCTTCGCCGCCTGCGTGCCGCTGGTGCTGGCCTGCCCCGAGCCGGAGCAGCCGGTGGTGCGGGCCCGCTCGCTGCGCCAGGCGGTGGTGGAGCCCTTCCGCACCTTCTTCGCCCGCGGCGACGCCCTGCCCATCGCCTTCTTCCTGGTCACCTACAAGCTCGGCGACAACATGGCCGGGACCATGGTGAACCCCTTCCTCAAGGACCTCTGCTTCTCCAACGCCGAGCTGGGCGCGGCGGTGAAGACCATCGGCATCGCCGCCTCCATGGTGGGGAGCGCCGCCGCCGCGGCCCTGACGGTGCGCCTCGGCACCGGGCGGGCCCTCTGGATCTTCGGCGTGGCCCAGGCCCTCGCCAACCTGGTCTACACCGGCGCGGCGCTGGCCCGCGGCGCCCCCCTCGACGCGGCGCTGTGCGGGGCCGGCCTGCCGCCCCTCGACGCCGCCACCCGGGCCTGGGCCTACGGCGCCATCGCCGCCGAGCAGGCGGCCCAGTCCATGGCCTCGGTGGCACAGGGGGCGCTGCTGCTGCGCATCTGCGACCGCGCCTCGGCGGTGACGCAGTTCGCGCTCCTCACCAGCCTCTTCGCGGTGGGGCGCTGGGCCGCCGGCCTGCCCTCCGGCTACCTGGTGGAGTCGCTCGGCTACCCGCTCTTCTTCGCCGTCTGCGCCACCGCCATGGCGGTGCCCGGCTTCCTCTTCCTGCAGCGCCTCGCCCCCTTCGGCGCCCGCGAGGTGGCGGCGGCCCCGGCGAGTCAGCCCCCGCCGGCCTGAGGCGGGCGCGGCGGGGTCGGGGCCAGCACCTCCAGCTCCGGCCACACCTCCAGCACCTCCACCGGCCAGAGGCCGTAGAGCCGGAGCCAGCGCTCGCCGTCCCGCCCGGCGGCCGGCGTGCGCGGCCGGCAGATCCGCAGCTCCGCCCGCGGGCGCGAGGCCCAGGCGGCCATGGTCGGCGTGGCCCGGTGGCAGACCGCGTAGACGCGGGGCCCGGCCGGGCCGGCCGGCCCGCGCGCGGCCTCGGCGTCCAGCTGCTCGAGCCGCCAGAGCGTCGGCCAGACCGACCAGTAGTCGCCGGTGAGGAGGTCGCAGCGGGCCAGGCGGACGGCGGCGGCGTAGCGGCCGGTGACGCGCGAGAGATCGGCCCGCACCCCGGCCAGCGAGGGCGGGCCCCAGGCGGCCACCGCCGCCAGCGGGACCGCGACCACCGCCGCGGCGAAGGCCGGCCCGGCCCACCGCGCCGAGCGGGCCAGCGGCTCGGCCAGGAGCGAGGCGGCCGCCACGTGGAGCAGGAGCAGCGACGGGCTGACGTAGCGCCAGTGGTGCGCCGAGCCGGCCACCCACTCCAGCGAGGCGGCGAAGCCGAACCAGAGCGCCGCGGCGGCGCAGAGGGCACCGGCCCGGAGCAGCGCGTCCCGCCGGAGGTGGCGGGTGGACGGGAGGGAGAGGAGCGCCACGCCGAGGGCGGCGGCCAGGCCCAGGGCCGCCAGCCAGGCCGGCTCGCCGGCGGTGGCGTTGCGGAAGGTGGTGGCCCAGGAGGCGGGCCAGGCCGCGAGCGGCAGGAAGCCCTCCATGACGTGGCCCTGGTGGCCCAGCGCCGCCGCCCCGGCCCGGTAGAAGGCCCACCCGGCCACCACGCCGGCGCCGAGGAGCCCGGCGTCCACCAGGAGCCGCCCGGCCACGGCGCGGCGGGGCTCGCCGGAGAGGAGGTCCTCGGCCGCCCGCGCCGCCGCCAGGAACCCGAGCACCACACCCACCGTGGCGTTGACCCAGCTCCCCAGCAGGACCAGCACCAGGCCCAGGAGCAGGCCCAGGTGGCGGCGCCAGGCCGGGCGCCGCGGCCCCGCCGCCGGGCCGGCCACCGGCTCGGCCAGGGCCAGGCCGGCCAGCGCCAGCGAGAGCGACACGCCGTAGGGCTGGTCGGCCAGCCACTCGAAGGACCAGCCGCCGGTGGGCAGCACCAGGAGCCCGGCCACCGCCAGCGCGCCGCAGAGCGGCCAGTCGCGGTCCCGCAGCACGTGGCGGCAGAGGAGCAGCGCCGCCGCCAGGCCCCCCAGGGCCGAGAGGAAGCGCTGCAGGAGCAGGTTCCAGAGGGGATCGCGCGCCGGCGCCGCCAGCAGCGGCACCAGCATGCCGAAGCGCTCCTGGTCCCAGTAGAACGGCGTCCAGCGAAGGAGGGAGATGAGCACCGGGACGAGGGAGTCCCCGTGCTCCAGGGCGTGGAAGCCCCCCAGGTCCACCAGCGCCGCGGCGCCGGCCAGCGCGGCGAGGAGCCAGGCGGCCCGCCGCGCGCGCCCCGGCCCCGCCCCCTGCGCGCCCGCCATGCCGATCGAGGACCGGGCCCGCCGCGCCTACTTGGCGCCGCGCTCGGCCCGCTCGCGGGCCTCGGCGGCCAGCGCCTTCACCGAGAAGCCCGGCGTCTGGGCGTACTCGTCGGTGGCCACCGAGGGGAAGGGCCTGGCCGCGGCCTTCATCTTCGCCAGCATGTCGGCGGGGATGGAGGGCGAGGCGCGGCGCAGCCAGGGGTCGGCCTGGTAGCTCACCGCCGGGCCGCGGAGCAGGGCCTTCTCGTCGAGCCACTGGCCGGCGCGGGTGTAGGTCGGCGGGGCGTGCTCGCCGGTGTCCATGCGGATGGCGTCCTTGGGGCACGCCTCCACGCAGAAGCCGCAGACCACGCAGCGCAGCTCGTCGATGACGAACTTGACCGGGTACTTCTCGATGGCGTCGCCGTCGCGCTCGCCCGCCTCGATGTAGATGCACTGGGCCGGGCAGGCGGTGGCGCACATGTAGCAGGCCACGCAGCGCGGCAGGCCGTCCTCGCGGGGCACCAGCCGGTGCAGGCCGCGGTAGCCCGGCGGGTAGGGCTGCTTCTCCTCCGGGTACTGCAGCGTGACGTTGTCCGACTTCCCGAAGCCGCGGGGGCGGGCCAGGATGTCCGGGTTGGGGTCGCGGGCGAAGAAGAGGTTGCGGAGGAAGTGCGCCGTGATGGTGCCGATGCCCCGGATGATCTCCGGGAAGTACATCCGCTCGCGGAGGTCCGGCGCGCGGTTGTCGATCTGGTAGGGCATGGCTAGTGACCCCCGGCGTGGGCGGTGGCGTGGCCGTGGGCGTCGTCGTGGCCGTGGCCACCGTGGCCGTGGCCGCCGGCGGCCGCCGGCGCCTTGCCGGACTGGCCCACCAGCACGCCCACCAGCAGGATGGTGACCACGCCCAGGATGGCCAGCAGCTTCAGGGACGGGTCGATGAGGATGGCGGCGCCCGTCACGAAGACGTTCACCAGGGCCACCGGCAGCAGGATCTTCCAGCAGAGCTGCTGGATCTGGTCGTAGCGGAAGCGGGGCAGCAGCCAGCGGATGGTGAGCTGCAGCCAGATCATCACGATCATCTTCACCAGGAAGGACCCGGCGCAGACGCCCGCGAAGGCCAGCGGCACCAGGTGCTGGCGCAGCCAGGCGGTGTCCACCACCAGCGGGTGCCAGCCGCCCAGGAAGACCGCGGTGATGACCCCGGCGAAGACCGTGATCTCGAGGAACTCGGCCAGGAACATCATGCCGAACTTCATGCCGGAGTACTCGATGAAGTACCCGACGATCTCGCTCTCGCCCTCGGGGAGGTCGAAGGGGGCGCGCTTGGTCTCGGCGAAGCCGGAGGCGAAGAAGATGAGGAAGCCGACCGGCTGCAGCAGCAGGCCGATGGCCGGGATGGGGCCGAGCACCGCCTGGCCCTGGGCCACCACCATCTCGTCCAGCTGCAGCGTCTGGTAGGCCATCATGGTGCCCACCAGCGAGAGGCCCAGCGAGACCTCGTAGCTGATCATCTGCGAGGAGGCGCGCACGCCGCCGAGGAGGGCCAGCTTGTTGTTGGAGGCCCAGCCGGCCAGCGAGGTGCCGTAGACCTGGAGCGAGGCGATGGCGAAGAGGTAGAGGACGCCGGTGTCGAGCTTGGCCACCTGGAGGGCGATGCCCTGGGTGGCGCCGGCCGCCTCGCCGTAGAGGCGCCCCAGCTCGATGGCCGGGCCCACCGGCACGATGGCGAAGAGGCAGAAGACCGGGGCGAAGGAGATGAGCGGGGCCAGCTCGTAGAGCACGCCGGCGCGGGCCGAGGGCTCCACCTTCTCCTTGGTGAGCATCTTGAGGGCGTCGGCCGCCAGGTAGGGGATGCCGCCCAGCGGGTTGCCCGCCACGGTGATGCGGTTGGCGCCGATGCGGTTCTGCATCAGCGCCGACCACTTGCGCTCGGCGACGGTGAGCAGCGAGCCGCTCACCATCAGCACCACCATCATGAGCGTGAGCACGTTGGCCAGCGACGAGCCGACGTGCACCGCGAAGGGGCTCACCGAGCCGGCCGGCGCCCAGCCGGCCCAGATCCAGAGCGCGTTGAACTTCCAGCCGAGCCAGGCGGCCAGCAGGTAGAAGGCGGAGGAGAGCGCCATGAGGCCGGCGATCAGCACCACCAACGTCAGCGTCATCCCGAAGAAGCGCTTCACGCGGTCCCCTCCTCTACCAGCTGCTCGGAGCGACGCCCTTGGGCTCGCTCCCCTCGGGTGGCAGGCGCTCCTTGTGGCCGGCCAGGCGGCCGTCCACGGTGCCGGCGGCGAGCGGCAGGAGCCCCTTGCGGCGGCCGGCCGACGGCAGCGAGTCCCACTTGAAGTCCCACAGCGCCACGCCGGCGATGCGCGGCGAGAGGGCCATCCAGACGTCGCGGGCGGTGCGCCAGGGCAGCTCCAGCCCCAGGGCGTTGCCGACGGCGGTGCACAGCTCGAAGTGCGGCCGGGCCTCGCCGCGCGGGTACCAGGCGGCCTCGAAGCGCTGCGCCCGGCCCTCGAAGTTGACCAGCGTGCCGTCGTACTCGGCGATGGGCGAGGCCGGCAGCAGCACGGTGGCCGCGTCGGCCAGGGCGCCGCCCTGGGCCGCCTGCACCACCAGCGCCGGCACCTGGGCCAGCGCCCCGGCGGTGGCGGCGTCGGGCAGCTCGGCCCCCACCGCCCAGACCGCCTGCACCTTGCCGGCGGCGGCCGCGGCGGCCAGCTCCTTCACCGGCCGGACGCCCAGGCCGTAGGCCTGGGCCGCCAGCTCCAGCCCCTTGCGGTTGGGGTTCTCGTCGGCCTTCTTGAGGAGCTCGTCGCTCCAGCCCTCGCCGCGCCCGCCCACGAAGACCTCGGCGGCGCCCAGCGCCTCCTTGGCGACGTGGCAGGCGGCCAGCAGGTCCTCCTGGGAGGCCTGCGGCGAGAGGAGCACGGCCACCCCGCCCCGCGCCCGGGCGGCCTGGAGGGCCGCGGCGGCGGCGGCCACCGCGGCGGCGCGGGAGGCCGGGGCCCCGGCGGCGCCGCGGCCGGTGCGGCCCTGCAGCGGGCGGCCGTGGTTGAAGGCCTTGTACTCCAGCCGGCCCTGGTCGCACATCCACTCCTGGTTGACGGCCTCGTTCTCCCGCGGGCGCAGGCGGTAGGCGGTCTCCCCCAGGAAGTCCAGGTGGACGTTGCAGCCCCGGCTGCAGCCGGTGCAGATGGAGCGGGCCGAGCTCATGAACCAGACGCGGCCGCGGAAGCGGAAGTCGGTGGCGGTGAGGGCGCCCACCGGGCAGATGTCCACCACGTTGCCGGCGTAGCGGTCGTCGAGGGGCTTGCCGGGGAAGGTGGTGATGAAGCTGCGGGTGCCCCGCTGGGCCACGCCGAGCTGCGGGTTCTTGGCCACCTCGCGCATGAAGCGGACGCAGCGGGTGCAGAGGATGCACCGCTCCTGGTCCAGCGTCACCGTCGGCCCCAGCTCGACCTTCTTCCCCTTCACGTTCTTGGGGATGTCCAGGCGCGACGGCTGGGCGTCGTAGGCCATGTAGTAGTCCTGCAGCTTGCACTCGCCGGCCTGGTCGCAGATGGAGCAGTCGACCGGGTGGTTGAGCAGCAGGAACTCCAGCGTGGCGCGCTGCTGGTCCTTCACCTTGGGGGTGTCGGTCTTGACCGCCACGCCCTCGGAGAGCGGCACCTGGCAGCCCGGCATGAGCTTGCCGCCGGGCGCGTTGGACATCTCCACCAGGCACATGCGGCAGTTGGCGGCGATGGAGAGCCGCTTGTGCCAGCAGTAGTAGGGGATCTCGATCCCCATGGTCTGGGCCGCCTGGATGACGGTGGTCCCCGGCTTCACCACCACCTCGCGCCCGTCGATGGTCGCCGTCACCATGCCCGGGTTCTTGGGCGGCGGCGGCGCCGGCGGGCCCGGCGGCGGGGGCGGCTTGGGGGCCGCGGCGGCGGGCGTCTCGGGCTTCTTCTCCTCGGCCATCGTCGTGTTCCTCCGGGAGCCGGGCGGGGCTACTGCTCGACCTCGCCGCCGATCATGTTGATGCTGTCGAACGTGGGGACCAGATCCGAGAGCAGCGCGCCGCGGAGCATCCAGGGGAGCGCCGCCAGCATGGGCCACCCCGGGGCGCGGATGCCCAGCTTGTACGGGCGACCGCCGCCGTCGGAGACCAGGTAGAAGCCGAGCTCGCCGTTGGCCGCCTCGGTGTAGCCGTAGGCCTCGCCGGCGGGCACCTGGATGCCCTCCATGACGAGCTTGAAGTGGGCCATCACGCCCTCGATGGTCCCGTAGACCTGCGGCTTGGGCGGCAGCACGTAGCGGAAGTCCTTCACCGCCAGCTCGCCGGGGGGCAGCTGCGCGAAGGCCTGGCGCAGGATCTTGTCCGACTGCTTCATCTCCTCGATGCGGATGATGAAGCGGTCGAAGTTGTCGCCCTCGCTGCCCACCGGGATGTCGAAGTCGAAGCGGTCGTAGACCAGGTAGGGCGAGGCCTTGCGCAGGTCCCAGGGCTCGCCGGAGGCGCGCAGGCAGGGGCCGCTGAAGCCCAGGTCGAGGGCCTCGGCGCGGGAGACCCTGGCCACCCCGCGGGTGCGGTCCACGAAGATGCGGTTGCGGGTCAGCAGGCCGTCGATCTCGTCGCGCAGCTCCACCACCCGGTCCAGCGTCTGCAGCGTCTTCTCGGCCCAGCCCTCCGGCAGGTCGCGGGCCACGCCGCCGATGCGGGCGTAGTTGGAGGTGAGGCGGGCGCCGCACAGCTCGGTGAGCCGGTCCCAGAGGTGGTCGCGGGCCTCGATGGCGTAGAGGAAGGCCGTCATGGCCCCGAGCTCCATGCCGAGGGCGCCGACCAGCGTCAGGTGATCGCAGATGCGGTGGATCTCCGAGGTGATGACGCGCAGGTACTGGGCGCGCTCCGGCACCTGGAGCCCCGCCAGCTTCTCCACCGCCATGGCGAAGCCGACGTTGTTCATGATGGAGCTGACGTAGTTCAGGCGGTCCGTGTACGGGAACACCTGCGTCCAGGTGACGTTCTCGCAGCTCTTCTCGAAGCCGCGGTGCAGGAAGCCGATGTCGAGCTTGCAGCTCGCCAGCTTCTCGCCTTCCAGCTCCACCACGGCCCGCGTCGTCCCGTGCATGGCGGGGTGGGACGGGCCGAGGTTGACCAGCATCTTCTTCGTCGGCAGCGGCGCGTCCAGCTCGCTGGACGGCGGCGCCGGCGGCGCGAACTCGGTCTTCGTGGCTGCGGTCGACATGGAGCCTCGCCTGGCGCCGCGGGCGGCGCCGGAAGAACGGTGGGGGTGCTAGTCGCGGCCGGCCGGGCCGGGGCCGCGGAAGGGCTCGGGCCAGCTGCGCTCCTCGGTGAGCGGCTGGCGGCCGCGCAGCGGGTAGTCCTTGCGCAGCGGGTGGCCCACGAACTCGTCGTACATGAAGAGGCGGCGCAGGTCCGGGTGGCCGGTGAAGCGGAGGCCGTACATGTCGAAGCAGTAGCGCTCGAACCAGTCGGCCCCGCGCCACACGCCGGTCACGCTCGGCACCACCGCGTCGCCCTCGGCGACGCGCACGCGGAGCCGCACCCGCCACTTCTTGGTGGTGGAGAGGCAGTTGTAGACCAGCTCGAAGCGCGGCTCCTGGCCGAGGTAGTCGACGCAGGTGACGTACGGCGCCATGTTGAAGTCCATGGCCGGGTCCTCCTTGAGGAACCGGCAGACCTCGGCGACGTGCTCCTTCTTCACGAGGACGGTCTCGTCCCCGCCCGGGCCGGTGGCGGCGCCGGTGACGACCTTCGGGAAGCGCGCCAGCAGCGCCTCGGTGACGGCCTTGGCCATGGCGATCTCCCTAGCGCTTCCCCGGCGCGAGCGCCTTGGGGGCCGGATCGATGAGCTTGTGCTGCTGCCCCTGGATCTTGTCCTGGAGCAGCATGATGCCGTCGAGGACCTGCTCCGGCCGCGGCGGGCAGCCGGGGATGTAGACGTCCACCGGGATGATCCGGTCGATGCCCTGCACGGTGGCGTAGTTGTCGTAGAAGCCGCCGGTGGAGGCGCAGACGCCGAAGGCCACCACCCACTTCGGCTCGGCGATCGACTCCCAGACGCGCTTCAGGATGGGGGCCTGCTTGCAGTTGACGGTGCCCACCACCATGAGGAGGTCGGCCTGGCGCGGCGAGAAGCGCGGCAGGGCGGCGCCGAACCGGTCCAGGTCGTACCGCGCCGAGGCCACGGTCATGTACTCCATGCCGCAGCAGGCGGTGACGAACGGGTACTGGAACAGCGAGTACTTGCGGGCCCAACCGAGGCCCTTCGAGACCATCGACTGCAGGGCGCCCACCGCCTCGTCCTTGCGCGTGGCGATGACGGGGAGGCCGTCCAGCTCCGAGGACATGTCAGGATCTCCTGGTCAGTCGTTCCAGTCGATGACGCCCTTCTTCCACACGTAGACGAGCCCCAGCACCACCGTGAAGACGAAGAGCGCCATCTCCACGTAGCCCGCCCACCCGAGCTCGGTGAACAGCGCCGCCCAGGGGAAGAGGAAGACCGCCTCGATGTCGAAGACGATGAAGAGCAGCGCCACGACGTAGAACTTCACGCCGAAGCGCTCCCGGGCGGAGCCGACCGGCTCCGAGCCGCACTCGAATGGGGCGGCCTTGACTGCGCTGGGGCGCCGCGGGCCGAGCACGTTGGCCAGCGTCAGCAGGAGGAATCCCTGCCCGACTGCGACCAGCAGAACTACACCGATGGGGAAGTAGGTCTGGAGCGGTGTCAGCATAGGTAGGAGGGAGTCGGGGTGGCCCCTCTACGTGCCTGGATGTGTGCATTTCGTCAAGCGAAATCCCGGCATTGACATATATGCTTCGATCAGTAGACTGCCGCCGCTCCTTTCCCCATATCTCCCGACACAGGGGTGTCCCTGATGGGCTTCGAGTTCGGCGCCGTTCTGGTCTTCGCCATCGTCGCCGTGGGGTTTGCCTTCGGTGGCATCACCCTCTCGCGTGCGGTTGGCCCGCGCATCCCCAACGCGGAGAAGTCGACCATCTACGAGTGCGGTGAGCGCCCCATCGGGGTGGCGTGGTTCAACTTCAACCCGCGCTTCTACCTCGTGGCCCTGGTCTTCGTGATCTTCGAGGTCGACATCGCCCTGACCTTCCCGGTCGTGGCGGTCTTCCGCAAGTGGGCCGAGGCGAGCCCCGGCCTGGCCTGGGTGGCCTTCTTCGAGCTGCTCCTCTTCGTCACCATCCTGGTGGTCGGCCTGGCCTGGGTCTGGGCCCACGGCGACCTCGAGTGGGTCAAGAACGTCGGCGGGGAGTCCGAGGGCGCCTCGCCCCGCCGCGCGGCCTAGCCAGGAAGGACACGGATCATGGCCACCAAGATGGACAGCGGCATCGGCGGGGACGTCACCCTCTTCCACACCAGCCAGCTCGACCGCCTCATCAACATGGCGCGCGAGAATTCGCTCTGGTACCTGCTCTTCGGCCTGGCCTGCTGCGGCATCGAGCTGATCCAGACCGGCGGCCCGCGCGCCGACCTGATGCGCTTCGGCGCCATCCCGCGCGCCTCGCCGCGCCAGGCCGACTTCATGATCGTGGCCGGCACGCTCACCTACAAGATGGCCGAGCGGGCCAAGCTCCTCTACGACCAGATGAGCGAGCCCAAGTACGTCATCTCGATGGGCTCCTGCGCCAACTGCGGCGGCCTCTTCCAGCTGGCGTACTCGGTCTGCAAGGGCGTCGACAAGGTCATCCCGGTGGACGTCTACGTGCCGGGCTGCCCGCCGCGCCCCGAGGCCCTCACCGAGGGGCTGATCCGGCTCCAGGAGCTGGTGCGCAACGAGCAGTGGAAGAACAAGCGCCGCGCCCCCGAGGCGGGCGCGGGAGCGGTCTAGCGTAGTCGCAGCGCGTCACCGAAGGGTATCGCGGCCTTGGAGGCCGTGGGACGGGGCGAGCACTCGCGCGAGCGAGTAGCTCGCCCCTGTCGCAAGAGGGAGCGAAATGACGACCAGCGAGATCCACGATCGGCTCAAGGCGCGCTTCGGCGACGACGTCGGCGCCCCGCCCGAGGTGAAGGGCGACGCCTGGCTGCCGGTGAAGCGCGAGCGGCTCGTCGAGGTGTGCCGGTTCCTGCGGGACACCGAGGGGCTGGACTTCGACTTCTGCGAGGACCTGACCGCCCTCGACTGGCCGAAGCGCAACGCCATCGAGATCGTGATCCACCTGCTCTCGTACCGGCACAAGCACGGCCTCAAGCTCAAGGTCGAGCTGGATCGCGCCAACCCGGTGGTGGACTCCCTCGAGGACGTCTGGAAGACCGCCAACTGGTTCGAGCGCGAGGTCTACGACCTCTTCGGCGTGACCTTCACCGGCCACCCCGACCTGCGCCGCCTCATGCTCCCCGACGACTGGGTCGGCTACCCGCTGCGCAAGGACTACCAGGAGCAGGGCGGCTGGCACGGCATCGACAACGTGCGCGAGAACCCGCTGGTCGAGCTGAAGCGGCTCGACGACGTCGCCCGGGCCGAGCAGGCGAAGAACGCGCCGCCGCCGCCCCCGCCGCCCCCGGCCGCCCCGCCGGCCGCTCCCCCTGCGGCGCCCCCCGCCGCGCCCAAGGCCTGATCCGGAGGAACCATGGAAAAGCTCATCCTCCGCCGCGTGGACCGCAACAACGAGGAGATGGTCCTCAACTTCGGGCCGCAGCACCCCTCGACCCACGGCGTCATCAACTTCATCGTCGAGACCGACGGCGAGGTGCTGAAGAAGGCGGTGCCGGACGTCGGCTACCTGCACCGCTCCATCGAGAAGATCGGCGAGGGCACCGGCTACCCCGGCTTCATGCCCTTCACCGACCGCGTCGACTACGTGGCGGCCATGTTCCCCAACGAGGGGTACGCCATCGCGGTCGAGCGGCTGATGAAGATCGAGGTGCCGCGCCGCGCCCAGTACCTGCGCGCCATCTCCTGCGAGCTGGCCCGCATCGCCAGCCACCTGGTCTCGCTCGGCACCATGGCCATGGACATCGGCGCCTTCACGCCCATGCTCCACGGCATCCGCGAGCGCGAGACCATCAACGACCTCATCGAGGCGCTCTGCGGCGCGCGGCTCACCTACAACTACCACCGCATCGGCGGCGTGGCCTACGACCTGCCGGAGGGCTGGAAGGAGAAGACCCTCGCCTTCCTCGACCACTTCGACCGCTTCCTGGTGGAGTTCGACCGCCTCATCTCCTTCAACGAGATCTACATCCGCCGCCTGGCCCACGTGGCGGTCATCTCGGGCAAGGACGCCGTCAGCTACGGCCTGGTCGGCCCCAACCTGCGTGGCTCCGGCGTGGACTGGGACGTGCGCCGCGACCTGCCCTACGGCGCCTACGAGGACTTCGACTTCGAGATCCCTGTGGGCAAGGGCTTCAAGGGCGAGGTCGGCGACTGCTACGACCGCTACTACTGCCGCGTCCTGGAGATGGGCCAGTCCTCCAAGATCGTGCGCCAGGCCCTGCTGCAGCTCCCCGAGGGCGAGATCATGGCGCCCAAGGTGCCGCGCAACATGAAGCCGGAGGCCGGCGAGGCCCTCAGCCGCGTCGAGTCGGCCCGCGGCGAGATGGCCTTCTACGTGGTCTCGGACGGCACCAACAAGGCCTACCGGGTCCGCGCCCGCACCGGCTCCTTCACCGCCATGGGCATCATCGAGAAGGCCAGCCAGGGGCTGATGATCGCCGACCTGGTCGCGCTCATCGCCTCCCTGGACGTCGTCGCCCCGGAGATCGACCGCTAGCCATGCCCCGCACGCCCAAGATCCCCAAGCTCTCGCCGCGCGCCGTCGTCCTCCTCACCCTGGCGGTGGGCCTCGGCCTCCCCGGCGTCCTCTTCGCCGCGGTGCTGGTGCTCTCCCCGGTCACCAAGCCGCTGATGGTCGACTGGATGGTCCGCACCATCTTCGGCCAGGACCCGGCCACCTGGCCGTACACGCAGCTCCTCTACGGCGTGTCGGTGGGCCTGCTGGCCTTCGTGCTCATCAACTTCGGCGCCATCATCTCCGGCATGACCGTGTGGTGGGAGATGCGGGTCTCCTCCCGCATGCAGAGCCGCGTCGGCTACAACCGCGCCGGCGCCGCCGGCTTCTTCCAGTGGGTGGCGGACGCGGTGAAGCTCCTCTTCAAGGAGGACCTCATCCCCGCCGAGGCCGACAGCATCCTCTTCCGCTCGGCCCCCTACTTCGTGATGACCGGCTTCGCCCTGACCTTCGTGGCGCTGCCCTTCGGCGAGAGCCTGATCGCCGCCGACCTCAACGTCGGCATCTTCTACATGATCGCCGTCACCGCCCTGGTGGTGGTGGGCATCCTGCTGGCCGGCTGGTCCTCCAACAGCAAGTGGGCGCTCTTCGGCGGCATGCGCTCCGCCGCCCAGGTGGTCTCCTACGAGATCCCGGCCGGCATCGCCATCATGGTGCCGGTGCTGATGAGCGGCACGCTCTCCATGCAGGGCATCATCCGCGCCCAGGGCGCCTGGCCGTGGCAGTGGAACGTGTTCACCAACCCGGCCGCGGTGGTGGCCTTCGTCATCTTCTTCATCTCCCAGCTGGCCGAGGGCAACCGCACCCCGTTCGACCTCCCCGAGGCCGAGTCCGAGCTGGTGGCCGGCTACCTCTCCGAGTACTCGGGCTTCCGCTTCGCCCTCTACTTCCTGGTGGAGTTCGGCAACCTCTGGGTGATGGCCGCGGTGGCCGCCACGCTGTTCTTCGGCGGCTGGCAGATCCCCGGCGTCGGCCCCGAGACCTACGCCGCCGCCAAGGGCACCGGCGCCTTCCCGGCCGCCGCCTGGTGGGGCCTCCAGGTGATCTCGATGGTGGTGATGGCCGCCAAGACCCTGATGGTGCTCAACGTCATCGTCTGGGTCCGCTGGACGCTGCCCCGCATCCGCATCGACCAGATGATGAACCTCTGCTGGAAGTACCTGGTCCCCTGGGCCTTCGCCGCCTTCGTCTTCACGCTGCTCTGGCAGATCCTGGTGGCCCGCGTCCCGGCGCTCGCCACCGCCACCGGCGTGGTCCTGACGCTGGCCTTCCTCGCCACGGTCGCCGTCTTCGCCAAGCAGGTGAAGGCCAACCTCACCGCGCTCGGCGACCGCGTCGACCTCACCAACTGGTGACAGGAGCCGACATGTCCCTCACGCTGCGCGAGTACAACGGCTCCTTCCGCGACACCGTCCGGTCGATCTGGCACGGCCTGTCGATCACCTTCTCGTACCTGCTGCGCCGGCCCACCACGGTCCAGTACCCGGACCGCACGCCGCTGCCGGTGCGCGACATGCTGCCGCCGCGCTACCGCGGCTTCCTGGAGGTCGACACCGGCATCTGCACCGGGTGCCAGGCCTGCGAGCGCGCCTGCCCCATCGGCTGCATCCAGATCTCCCTGGAGAAGGACCCGGCCAACCCCAAGCTCCGCGTCGTCACCCAGTTCGACATCGACGAGGCCAAGTGCATGTTCTGCGGCCTCTGCGTGGAGCCCTGCCCCACCGGCTCCATCCAGCACACCCGTGAGTTCGAGGGGTCGATGACCGACATCCGCAACCTCACGGTGCGGTGGGCCGACCCCCTGGCGCCCTTCCCGGTCTACAAGGTGGACAAGGCCGCCGAGTACTTCCCGCGCGCCCAGCTCGGCACGCTCATCCGGGCCAAGCTGAACGCCAGGGCCTGGAACGCCAGGGGCCCGACCTTCCTGCCGCCCGCCCCGCCCGAGGCCGCCCCGGCCGAGAAGCCGAAGCCGGCCCCCAAGGCGGCCGCCGCGCCGGCCGCGGCCCCGGCCCCTGCGGCCGCGGCCCCGGCGCCCGCCCCGGCCGCTGCGCCGGCCCCGGCCCCGGCCCCCGCCGCGGCGCCGGCCCCGGCCGCCCCGCCCCCCTCCACCGAGACCAAGTAGGAGCCACCACCGATGAATCCCACCTTCGGCAGACTGGTCCGCTGGATCCTCGGGGCGCTGGCGTCCATCGCCTTCCTGGTCGTGATGGGCAAGCTGGCCATCAAGCCGGCGGCGCTGGCGGCCACCCCGGCCGCGGCCGGCCCGGGCAACCTCCACGACCTCCTCTTCTACGTGCTGGCCGGCCTGACCATCGCCGGCGCGGCGGGCGTGGCCCTCTCGCGCAACATCCTCTACAGCTCGGTCGGCCTGCTCATGGCGCTCCTCGGCGCCGGCTCCCTCTACGTCTTCCTGCAGGCCGACTTCCTCGCCGTCACCCAGCTGCTGGTCTACATCGGCGGCGTGCTGGTGCTGATCCTCTTCGCCGTGATGCTGACCAACCGCATCACCGACATCACCGTCTCCAACGCCAGCTTCGGGCTCTTCGGCGGCGCCATGCTCTTCGCCGCGGTGGCCCCGGTGCTGCTGGCGGTGGCGGTGGTGACCCCCTGGCCGGTGGGGCAGCCCGCCGCCATGGCCCACACCACCGAGGCCATCGGCGACGCCTTCCTCACGAAGTGGTTGCTGCCCTTCGAGGTCGCCTCGATGGTCCTCCTCGCCACGCTGGTCGGCGCGGTGGTCATCGCCCGCAAGGAGATCAAGGCCGACTGAGGCGCGCGCGCCCCGGTCCTCCCCTTCACGGCCTCACGGCCCACGGAGCCACCATGCAGGTCTCCCTCCCCCACTTCCTCGTCGTCGGCGCCATCCTCTTCACCTTCGGCCTCCTGACGGTGGCCACCCGGCGCAACGCCGTCGGCGTGCTGATGGGCGTCGAGCTCATCCTCAACGGCGCCAACGTCAACTTCGCCGCCTTCAACCACTACGTGACGGGCGGCGTGGGCGGGCAGGTCTTCGCCCTCTTCGTCATCGTCCTCGCGGCCGCCGAGGCCGCGGTGGGCCTGGCCATCGTCCTGGCCATCTTCCAGACCTTCAAGACCATCGACGTCCGCTACGCGGACCTGATGCGGGAGTGACATGGAACACGCCACGCACGAGCTCGGCCCCGTCGTCGTGAGCCAGGTGAAGCAGCTCTGGCTCATCCCGCTCTTCCCCCTCATCGGCGCCACCATCAACGCCACCCTGGGCTGGAAGCTCCAGGGCATGTTCGGCGAGAAGCCGGGCATGAAGGGCGGCCGCGGCAAGCAGGTGGTGCACTCCATCGCGGTGCTGGCCATGGCCTGCGCCTTCGCGGTGGCGGCGTACACCTTCTTCCAGATGAAGGGCCTCCCCGCCGGGGAGCGCTTCCTCCAGCAGACCCTCTGGAACATGTTCACCGCCGGGCGCCTGGTGGTGGACTTCGGATTCGGCCTGGACGAGCTGTCGATGATGATGGTGCTGATCATCACCGGCATCGGCACCCTCATCCACGTCTTCTCCATCGGCTACATGGCCGAGGAGCCGAGCTACTGGCGGTTCTTCAGCTACCTGAACCTCTTCGTCTTCGCGATGTTGCTGCTGGTGATGGGCGACAACTTCGCGGTGATGTTCTTCGGCTGGGAGGGCGTGGGCCTCGCCAGCTACCTGCTCATCTCCTTCTGGTACACCGATCCCGAGAAGGCCAAGGCCGGCATGAAGGCCTTCGTGGCCAACCGCTTCGGCGACTTCGGCTTCCTCATCGGCCTGCTGCTCCTCTTCTGGGGCCTGGGCGGCGCTTGGCAGGCCCGCCAGGGCGTGCTGCGCAACACCGACTACGTGGCCACCGCCGAGCTCAACACCACCGCCGGCGCGGCCAACGCCGCCGAGGCCGACGCGCTGGCGCCGCGGCACCACGGGGTGAAGATCGGCCCCACCATGAACTTCCGCGAGCTCCGCGACCAGGTGGTCATCGAGGCCACCGGGGTGAAGGAGCACCTGGCCGGCGAGACCGTCTGGGGGGTCTCGCTGCTGACGCTCATCGGCATGCTGCTGTTCGTCGGCGCCATGGGCAAGTCGGCCCAGATCCCGCTCTACGTCTGGCTGCCCGACGCCATGGCCGGCCCGACCCCGGTCTCGGCCCTCATCCACGCCGCCACCATGGTCACCGCCGGCGTCTACATGGTGGCCCGGCTCAACTTCCTCTTCGTGCTCTCCCCCAGCGCCATGGGCTGGGTGGCGCTGATCGGCGCCATCACCGCCATCTTCGCGGCCACCATCGGCTTCTTCCAGTACGACATCAAGAAGGTGCTGGCCTACTCGACGGTGTCGCAGCTGGGCTTCATGTTCATCGGCGTGGGCACCGGGGCCTACTGGGCCGGCGTCTACCACCTGATGACCCACGCCTTCTTCAAGGCGACGCTCTTCCTCGGGTCGGGCTCGGTGATCCTGGGCTGCCACCACGAGCAGGACATGCGGAAGATGGGCGGCCTCCAGAAGTACATGCCCATCACGCGGTGGACCTACCTCATCGCCACCATCGCCATCGCCGGCTTCCCCATCGCCAACGGCTTCTACTCGAAGGACGAGATCCTCTGGAAGGCCTTCACCTCCGAGCACCTCGCCCTCTTCGGCCACCCCACCCCGTGGCTCGGCCCGGCCATCTACGTCATCGGCCTCGTCGCCGCGACCGGCACCAGCTTCTACATGTACCGGTCGTACTACATGACCTTCACCGGCACGTACCGCGGCGGTGAGGGGCACGGCCACGAGCACAACGAGGATCCCCACTCGGCGGTGGCGGCCCACACCCCGGCCATCTCGGCCAAGGTCCACGCCTCCGACGGCGCGGTCCACGCCCACGCCGGCGGCCACGCGGCCCACACGGCGCACGACGCCGATCACGGCCACGGCGCGCACGGGGCCCACGGCCACGACGACCACGGCGCGGCCGCGGCGCACGACGACCACGACGACGCCCACGGCCACGGCGGCCACCACGGCGGCACGCCGCACGAGTCGCCCTGGCAGATCACCATCGTGCTGGCCACGCTGGCGGCCGGCTCGGTGGCCACCCTGTTCCTGGGCATCCCGGCCCTCTGGAGCCACACCGAGCCCATCCTGGAGCACTGGCTGGCGCCGGTCCTCCTGGCCGAGGTGAAGTGGCCCGAGCACCCGCACGCCATGGAGTGGCTCTTCCAGGGCCTGGGCGTGCTGGCCGCCACGGTCGGCTTCGTGGCCGCCCGCGCGGTCTACAAGGACAACAAGAACGAGGCCGCCCTGGCCGCGATGATCGAGCGGTGGAAGGGCGTCTGGACCACCGTCTACAACAAGTACTACGTGGACGAGCTGTACGCCTGGCTGGTCCTCAAGCCCTCCGTGCAGCTGGCCCGCGCCCTCTCCTGGATCGACGGCCACCTGGTCGACGGCCTGGTCAACGCCGCCGGCGTGGTGACCAAGGGCTTCGCCAACATCGACGGGGCCCTGGACCGTTACCTGGTGGACGGGGCCGTCAACGGCCTCGCCGAGGTCACGCAGGGCCTGGGCCGTTCCTTCCGCCGCGTCCAGACCGGGCGCATCCAGACCTACCTCTACGGCGCGCTGGGCGGCGCGCTGGTGGTGGTCCTGGTCAACTTCCTCCTCCCGTAGCGCCGCACAGGAGCCACGCGCATGTTCTTCTTCACCGAAGGCAACGTCCTCAGCTGGGCCACCTTCTTCCCGCTCATCGGCGCGGCCATCATCCTGGTGATGATGATCGCCCGGGCGTTCATGGGCCTCGACAAGAAGCTGGTCGACGAGGCCAGCCGCTGGACCGCGCTGGTGTTCAGCTTCCTCTCCATGCTGGCGGCCATCGCGGCCTGGAAGATGTACGCGCCGCCGGCCGACCCGGCCGACCCGCAGGTGCAGATGGTCGCCAAGGCGGTCTGGATCAAGGCCTTCAACGTCGAGTACTTCGTCGGCGCCGACGGCCTCTCCATCTCCATGGTGCTGCTCTCGGGGCTCATCAGCTTCGTGGCCACCATCGCCTCCATGCCGTGGTGGGGCAACCACAAGACCAACCACATGGCCGGCATGGAGGACGACGGCCACGACGACCCGCACCACCCCAAGCACTTCTCGGTGCGGATGGTGCCGGGCTACATGATGATGCTGCTCCTCCTCCAGACCGGCATGATGGGGACCTTCGTGGCCCTCGACATGTTCCTCTTCTACGTGTTCTGGGAGGTCATGCTGCTGCCGATGTACTTCCTCATCGGCGTGTGGGGCGGCCCGCGCAAGGAGTACGCGGCCATCAAGTTCTTCCTCTACACCCTGGCCGGCTCGGTGCTGATGCTGCTGGCCATCATCGGCCTCTACTACAACAGCGCCCCGGCGCTCCTCGCCGACGGCACCATGTCGGCCGGCCACACCTTCAACCTCCTCGAGCTGGCCAAGCAGGGCCAGGCCGGCACCTTCGCCGCCGCCGCCCCCATCCTCGGCTTCGGCTTCACCAAGCTGGTCTTCGTGGGGCTCTTCATCGGGTTCGCCATCAAGATCCCGATGTTCCCCTTCCACACCTGGCTGCCCGACGCCCACGTCGAGGCCCCCACGCCCATCTCCGTCATCCTGGCCGGCGTGCTCCTGAAGATGGGCATCTACGGCATCCTGCGCTTCAACTACGCGCTGCTGCCCGACGCCACCGCCTGGGCCGCCAACGCCATGGCCGTCTTCGGCGTCATCAACATCGTCTACGCCGCCTTCGTCTGCCTGGCGCAGAAGGACCTGAAGAAGCTCATCGCCTACTCCTCCGTCTCGCACATGGGCTTCTCGCTCCTGGGCATGGCGGCCATGACGCCCCAGGGCATCAGCGGCGCGGTGCTGAACCTCTTCACCCACGGCATCATCAGCCCCATGCTGTTCCTCATCGTGGGCGTGATCTACGACCGCGCCCACCACCGCGAGATCGAGAAGTTCGGCGGCCTGGCCACGGTGGTCCCCGAGTACACCGCCATCATGGGCCTGGCCTTCTTCGCCTCCCTCGGCCTCCCCGGCCTGGCCGGCTTCATCTCCGAGTTCATGGTGTTCTCCGGCGCCTTCCCGGTCTTCACCACCTACACCATGATCTCCGCCACCTCGGTGATCATCACCGCCGCCTACTACCTGTGGGCCATCCACCGGATGTTCCTGGGCAAGCTCAACAAGGCCTACGTCGGCTACCCGGACCTGGTGTGGCGCGAGCGGCTCACCCTCTACCCGCTGGCCGCCTTCTGCATCGTGCTCGGGTTCTACCCGCAGTTCATCCTGGGCCACGTCAACGGCACGCTCCACGCCCTCATCCAGAACATCCGGCCGCTCTAGCGGCCCCCGGAGCCCCTCGTGGAGAACCTCCTCCCCCTCGTCGACGGAAACCTCGCCTCCGCGGCGCTGTTCCGGCCCGAGCTGGCGCTGACCTTCGGCACCATGGCGCTCTTCCTGGCCGACCTGGCCTGGAAGAACCACCCGGGCCGCCCGGCCCGGCTGGCCGCCGCGGCGCTGGTGGTGCTGGCCATCGCCGCCGGCTTCCTGCTGGCCCAGCCGGCCGGGGCCGCCTCCCTCTTCAACGGGATGGCCGCCTCGGACCGCTTCGCCACCTTCTTCAAGTGGCTCTTCCTGGGCGCGGCGGCGCTCACCGTCCTCATCGCCGCCCCGGGCAAGGACTTCCCGGCCAGCCGCCTCGGCGAGTTCTACGCCCTGCTGCTGGCCATCGTGCTCGGCATGTTCCTGATGGCCAGCGCCACCGACCTGCTGATGGCCTACCTGGCCATCGAGCTGGTCTCCATGACCAGCTACGTGCTGGCGGGCTTCAAGAAGGGCGATCGGCGCGCCGCCGAGGCCTCGCTGAAGTACGTCATCTACGGCGGCGTGGCCTCCGGCGTGATGCTCTTCGGCATGAGCTACCTCTTCGGCCTGCTGGGCACCACCTCGTTCCACGAGCTGGCCTTCAAGATCCAGACGCTGCAGGCCTCCGGCCTGCCGGCCGCCGCCACCAAGCTGACCCTGGTGGTGGCGCTGGTCTTCGTCACCGCCGGCATCGGCTACAAGGTCGCCGCGGTGCCCTGGCACATGTGGTGCCCCGACGTGTACGAGGGCGCCCCCACCCCGTTCACCGCCTTCCTCTCGGTGGGCCCCAAGGCCGCCGGCTTCGCCCTGGCGCTGCGCATCTTCTACGGCGGCCTCACCGGCCAGTCGGGCATCGCCGGCTCGCTGCCGCAGGCGGTGGGCAACATCCCCTGGCCGGCCGTGGTGGGCGTGATGGCCGCGGTCACCATGACCCTGGGCAACTTCACCGCCCTCGGCCAGACCAACCTGAAGCGCCTCCTGGCCTACTCCTCCATCGCCCACGCCGGCTACACGCTGATGGGCCTGGCGGCCGCCTCCGACCTGGGCACCCAGGCCGTCATGCTCTACATGGCGATCTACCTGGTGATGAACCTGGGGGCCTTCCTGGTGGTCATCCTGGTGGCCGACGCCACCGGCTCCGAGTCGATCCTCGACTACAAGGGGCTGGCGAAGCGCCACCCGCTGGCGGCCACCTCCTTCGCCGTCTTCCTCTTCTCGCTCACCGGCCTGCCCCCCTTCGCCGGCTTCTGGGGCAAGTGGTACCTCTTCGTGGCCGTCTGGGAGCGCGTGGGCGGGCCGGGCGGCGGCTGGTGGGGCGTGCTGATGCTCATCGCCGCCCTCAACACCGCGGTCTCGCTCTACTACTACGTGCGGATCGTGCGGGCGATGTTCATCGACCAGCCGTTCCACGCCACCGCCACGCCCCTGCCGGCGCCCACGCTCTGGCAGGCGCTCATCGGCGTGGCGGCGGTGGCGGTGCTGCTCTTCGGCATCTGGCCGACGCCGGTCCTCGACTGGACCAGCGCCTCGGTGGCCCTCTTCCGCGGCTAGCCGGGCGACGCAGCGGCATCACCGGAGGCCCGGCCAGCGATGGCCGGGCCTTCGCGCGTTCGGGGACCGCCAGGCGGGGCCAGCACCACGGCGCCGCGGCTACGGCCGGCGGGCCTCGAGGGCGGCCAGCGCCGCCTGGTCCATGGTGACCATGCCGAGCCGGCGGTCCGGCGAGACGTCCGGCCCGTGGTAGTCGGAGCCGGCGGTGGCCACCAGCCCGCAGGAGGCCGCCGCCCGCAGGTACTTCTCCTTCACCGACGGGTTGTGGTCCGGGTGGTGCGCCTCGATGCCGGAGACGCCGGCCTCGGCGAGGCGCGCCACCTCGGCCACCTCCAGCTTGGAGACGCCGGGGTGGGCGATGGTGACGGTGCCGCCGGCGCCGCGCACCAGCTTGACGGCGTCCACCGCCTCCAGCCGGTAGCGGGCCACGTAGGCCGGCTGCCCCTCGCCCAGGTAGCGGTCGAAGGCCTCGCGCACCGTGGCCACCGCCCCGGCCGCCACGATGGCGCGGGCCACGTGGGGGCGCCCCAGCGTCTTGCCGCCGGAGTGGCGCTCGATGTCGGCCTCGGTGACGTGGACGCCCAGGCCGGCCAGCCGCCGCGCGATCTCCCGCATGCGCTGCCGCCGGTGGTCGGCCAGGAAGTCCTCGAAGGCGGTCAGCGTGGGGTGGACCGGATCGACGAAGTGGCCCAGCAGGTGGATCTCGCGCCGCTCCAGGAAGGCCGAGAGCTCGATGCCCGGCACGAAGCGGAGGCCGTGGCGGGCCGCGGCCTCGGCGGCGGCCGGCAGGCCGGCCACGGTGTCGTGATCGCAGAGCGCCCAGGCCGAGAGGCCGGCGGCGGCGGCCAGCCCCGCGACCTCCGCCGGGGGGTACTGGCCGTCGGAGGCGATGGAGTGGCTGTGCAGGTCGATGGCCCCGGGTCCACCCATGTTTCCCCTCCGGCGTCCGTGCTAGGATGCGCTCCCCTCGTTTCCAGGGGCATAACCGAAGGAGCCGCCCGCATGCAGCACGTCCTCCGGATTTCCCGCAAGATCGACTACGGCCTGCGGGCCATGATCTACCTCGCGTCGATCCCCCTCGAGTCGGTGGTCCCCTTCCGGGAGATCGCCCGGCAGATGGACGTCCCCGAGGACTTCCTCGCCAAGATCCTGAAGACGCTGGTGGATCAGGGGCTGGTGAAGTCCACCCGCGGCCCCCACGGCGGCTACGCCCTGGCGCGCACCCCCATCGAGATCTCCTTCCTCGACGTCATCGAGGCGGTGGAGGGGCCGGTGGCCCTCAACGTCTGCCTGGACGGCGAGGACGCCTGCGGCCACACCTCGGCCTGCACCATGGTGGAGGTCTGGCGGCAGGGGCAGGAGCGGATGCTCGACGTCTACCGCCAGTCCAAGCTCTCGGAGCTGGCCTTCAAGGCCACCGCCGACGGCCAGGTGGGCCTGGTGCAGCTCCACGTCCCCGAGAACCGGGCGAACTGACCACCCGCAGCGCCGGCCCGCGCCGGCGGACATGAGAAAGGGGCCTCGGCGTCGCCGCCGGGCCCCTTCTTCATGGGGCTGCGCCCCTCCCCGTCCAGCAGAGCTGTCCGGGGCCCCACCCCGCTGCGCTGGGTCCCGAATCGCTCTCGCGCTTCGCGCTCGGCGATTCACCCAGCGGGGAGGGATTGCATCCCTCCCCGCACTGCGTGCGGGGCCCCTCCCTGCCGCAACCCTCGGCGCGGCTACTTCTTCTTGGCCTTCTTGCCCGCCTTCTTGGGCTTGGCCGGCCCCATGTACTTCTCGATGAGGGCGTTGGCGGCGGCCGGGTCGGCCTTGGCCTCGAGGAGCGCCGAGAGCATGAGCGGCACCACCACCGTGGCGTCCGACTCGATGACGAACATGGGCGTCTTCTCGGTCAGCTTGTCCCAGGTGATCTTCTCGTTGGGGGTGGCGCCCGAGTAGCTGCCGTAGGAGGTCGTCGAGTCCGAGATCTGGCAGAAGTAGGCCCAGGGCTTCACCGGCTTCTGCAGGTCGTACTTGATGGAGGGCACCACGCAGATGGGGAAGTCGCCGGCGATGCCGCCGCCGATCTGGAAGAAGCCGACGCCCTTGCCCTTCGAGAGCACGCCGTACTGGTCGTAGAACTCGGCCATGTACTCGATGCCCGACTTCACGATCGAGGCGCTGCACTCCTGGTACTTCACGTGGGAGGCGAAGATGTTGCCGAAGGTCGAGTCCTCGTGGCCCGGGACCACGATGGGCAGGTTGGCCTCGGCCGCGGCGAGGAGCCAGCAGGCCTCCGGGTCCCCCTGGTGCGTCGAGGCCGGCAGCTTCTGGATCAGCTCGTAGAAGTACTCGTGCCAGAAGCGGCGCTTCCCGCCCTGGGTGGCCTCGGTCCACATGGGGACGATGTACTTCTCGACGGCCCGGAAGGCCTCGTCCTCGGGGATGGAGGTGTCGGTCACCCGGCGCATCCGGTCCTCGAGGATCTTCGTGTCGTCCGCCTTGGTGAAGTAGCGGTACTCGGGGAAGTCCTTGTACTCGTGGTGCGCCACCAGCCGGAAGAGCGACTCCTCCAGGTTGGCGCCGGTGACCGAGAGGCCGTGGATCAGGCCGGCGCGGATGGCGGGGGCGAGGGTGATGCCGAGCTGGGCCGAGGACATGGCGCCGGCCACGGCCCAGAACATCTTCCCGCCCGCCTCGGCGTGGCGCCAGTAGGCGAGCAGGGCGTCGCGGGTCGCCCGGGCGTTGAAGTTCTTGTAGTTCTTGAGGACGAACTCGAAGACGGGGAGGGAAGTCGGCATGGGCTGGCTTCCTAGCACGGCCCCGCGCGCCCCGGATAGGCGGATGTGGCTCCGCCGGGCCGCCCCTACCTGGGCGGGTCGAGCCGCTCCAGCAGCGGCCCCGCCGCCGGGTCCTCGAGGAGCTCCCGGGCCTGGTCCCGGGCCCCCTCCCCGGCCGCGCCCACCTTCTCCAGCAGGGTCCGCAGCCGGGGGTCCTCCAGCAGCTCGCGCAGCCCCGGGTCGCGCGCCAGCAGCTCCCGCCGGGCCGCCGGGTCCTGGGTGAGCCGCAGGAGCTGCTCCACCTTGCGGGCCGCCCCTGGGTCGGCCGCGGCCACCAGGTTGTGGCGGGCGGCGAAGGCGCCGGCCGCGGAGGCGCGCGGGTCGAAGGACCAGCGGCCGAGGTGGAGCCGGCCGCCGGCCAGCGCCAGCGCCGAGAGGACCACCCAGGCGGCCAGGCCGGCCTTGGCGCCGCCCAGCAGCGCGCCCAGCAGCCGGTCGGCCGCGCCGGGGCGCCCCTCCGGCCCCTGCACCGCCCGGCGCAGCAGGCCGCCCAGGATCGACACCAGCAGGGCCGCCGCCGCGAAGGCGCCCACCGCCGCCGCGGCGCGCTGCCAGGGGAGCGGTCGCGCGCCGAAGAGCCAGGGCGCCAGGCGCGGGGCCAGGTGGGCCGCCGCCAGCCAGCCCGCCACCACGCCCGCCAGCTTGATCACCTGCCGCAGCGCGCCGGTGAAGGCCCCCGCCACCGCGAAGAGGGCCACCAGCAGGAGGAGGGCGTGGTCGAGGGTCACGGCGGCGCCGTCACTTGATGCGGTAGTCGCCCTTCGGCCGGGTCTTCTCCAGCTCCGACTGGACCTGGGCCAGCAGCTCCTTGAACTTCGCGTTCCCCGGCTCGTACATGAGCGCGCTCTTCAGGGCCCGCTCGGCCGCGTCCCAGCGCCCCGCCTGCACCTCCAGCGTGGCGGTGGCGTAGAACTTCCGCCCGTTGGGCGTCTGGCCGAACTGCTCCTCCACCTTCTTGCGCTGCTCCACCTGCACCGCCGACTCCTCGGCCTCGGTGAAGCGCAGCTTCCGCTCCCGGTCCGGCCCGGTCACGTCGGCCAGGTAGCGGGCGCGCTTCCGGTCGTCGCGCAGCACCGTGTAGGCCTCGTTGATGCGCCGGTAGATGCGGCCGATGGCGGCCTTGAGCGCCTCGCTCTCCACCGCCGCGAAGCGGTCGGGGTGGAAGGCCCGCGACTCGCGGTAGTAGGCGGCCTTGACCTCGGCCGCCCCGGCCCCCTGGGGGAGCTTGAGCACGCCGTAGTAGTCGAGCTGGTCCAGCACCTGGACCAGCGTCTCCACCTCGATGAGGAACTGCGCGTCCATGCGATCCCGCCGCCCCGGCTCCGGCCCGTGCCCGCGGCGCTAGGCGCCGGCCGCCTGCCCGCGCGCCAGCTCGATGCCGGCGTTGTCGTCGATGGCCTTCTGCAGGTCCTGCTCCGAGAGGCCGGAGGAGAGGCTGATGGTGGTGGAGGCCTTCTGGCCGGTCTCCAGGTCCGTGGCCGAGACGTTGACGATGCCGTTGGAGTCGATCTCGAAGGTCACCTGGATCTGCACCTCGCCGCGGTAGCCGATGCGGAAGCCGGTGAACTCGAACTCGCCGAGCAGCTCGCAGCCCTCCACCTTGCTCGACTCGCCCTGGTAGACCCGGATCTTGACCCGATCCTGGCCGTCGCGGCTGGTGGTGAAGGTCTTGGACTTCTCGATGGGGATGGGGGTGTTCTTCTCGATGATCTTCTCGGAGAAGCCGCCCACCGTCCCCACCCGCAGCGAGAGCGGGGTGACGTCGAGGAGGTAGCTGGCCTGGCCGTACTCGGCCGCCGTGGTGGAGAGCAGCGCCGCCCCCTGGATGGCGGCGCCCAGGGCCACCACCTCGTCGGGGTCCACGTCGGTGAGCGGCTCCTTCTGGAAGTAGTGGCGCACCGAGGAGCGGATGATGGGCAGGCGGGTCGGGCCGCCCACCAGGATCACCGCGTCGATGTCGTGGGCGGTGAGGCGGGCCGACTGGAGGGCCTCGTCGCAGACCTTGAAGGTGCGCTGCACCAGGTCCATCACCATCTTGTTGAACTGGTCGGCCTGGAGGCGCTGGGCGAGATCCAGCACCTGCCCCTCGGGCGACTGGCAGATGCCCGGGACCTGGATGTCGGCCACCCCGTCGCGCCCCACCTCGATCTTGGCCCGCTCGCCCGCCTCCTTGAGCATCTGCAGGCAGTACTTGTTCTGCCGGAGGTCGAGGCCGTGCTTCTGCAGGAAGTCGTCGGCCAGCCAGCCCATGATGCGGTCGTCGAAGTCGTCGCCGCCCAGGTAGGTGTCGCCGGCGGTGGAGAGCACCTCGAAGACGTCCTTGCCGATCTCCAGGATGGAGACGTCGAAGGTGCCGCCGCCCAGGTCGTAGACGCAGATCTTCTGCGAGATGTCCTTGCCGAAGCCGTAGGCCAGCGCCGCCGCGGTCGGCTCGTTGATGATGCGCAGCACCTCCAGGCCCGCGATCTTGCCGGCGTCCTTGGTGGCCTGGCGCTGGTTGTCGTTGAAGTAGGCCGGGCAGGTGATGACCGCCTTCTTCACCTCGCGCCCGAGGTGCGTCTCGGCCACCGCCTTCATCTCCTTGAGCACCAGCGCGGAGATCTCCGGGATGGCCATGACGCGGTCGCGCACCTGGACGCGCACCGAGTTGTTGGGCCCCTCGACGATGCCGTAGGGCATGACGGCCTGGGCCTTCTTCACCTCGTCGGAGAAGTAGAAGCGCCCGATGAGCCGCTTGGCCGAGTAGACCGTGCTCTCGGCGTTGGTGATGATGTTCTTCTTGGCGTCGTTCCCGACCAGCACGTGGCCGTCGTCGAGGAAGCTCACCACCGAGGCGTGGGTGCGCTCGCCCCACTCGTTGGGGATGACGGTGGGCCGGGCGTCCTGGGCCACCGCCACGCAGGAGTAGCTCGTTCCGAGGTCGATGCCGACGGCGATGTCGTCGCTCATGGTGTTTTTCAGCCCGGGTTTCCAGGGGTTGCCCGATGGTATGCGGCGCTCCGCCGGGCTGTCAAACATCGCGCGGGGATGTGGCGGGCGCCTCCGCCCGTTAGATCCAGCGAGAGAGGTCGCGCCGCCATGGGGGCCGTCACCGCCATCCTGCAGAACCAGCCGGGGCTGCTCCGCTGCCAGGTGGAGCGGCTGCGCGGCCAGGTGTCCCTGCCCGGGGAGGCGGGCGGCGGCTGGGGCTTCGGCTGGTACGCCCCGCGCGAGGTGCTGCTCGGCCGGCGCCCCACCTCGGGCGGGCCGCCGCCGCCGCTCCCGGAGCTGGTGGGCCAGGTGGAGGGCGAGGCCCTGCTGGTCCACGCCGGCCGGCCCTGTGGCGGGTCGCCCAAGGACGAGAACACCCAGCCCTTCCGGTCCGGCCGCTGGCTCTTCGCCTCGGCCGGCCAGGTGGAGGGGTGGGACGAGGTGCGCCCGCGCCTCCAGGCCGCCCTCCCCGACCACCTGCGCCGCTCGATCCTCGGCGACACCGACGCCGAGCACCTGTTGATGCTCTTCCTCGCCGAGCTGCGCGCCGACGGGCCGCTCGACGCCCCGGGGCTGGAGGCGGGCGCCGCCGGCCGGGCGCTGGCCCGCGCGGTGCGTCGCCTCGACGCCCTGGCCCGCGAGGCCGGCGTGACCGCGCCGAGCCGCCTCGACCTGGTGGCCACCAACGGGCGCGTGCTGGCCGCCACCCGGCGCGGCGGCCCCCTCTCCTACGCGCTGCTGGAGGGGATCGTCCCCTGCCCGCGCCACGGGCTCACGCGGGAGTCGAGCGACGCCGACCCGCAGGGCGCGGCCCACCGCACGGTGCGCGCGGTGGTGGTGGCCAGCCACCCGGCCGAGCTGGGGCGCTTCATCGAGGTGCCGCCGGCCAGCGTGATGGCGGTCTCGCGCCAGCTCCAGGTCCGGGTCTCGCCCATCAACGGGGCCTGAGGCTCAGACGATGGCCCAGGGCCGGGGCACGAAGAGCCCCTCCCAGGTGGCCAGGGCGAAGCGGTCGGTCATCCCCGAGACGAAGTCGGTGACGGCCCGCTCCAGCGACTCGCCCTCCCGCGGCGCCACGCCGAAGGCCTCGCGGCAGCGGTCGCCGTCGGCCATGCACCAGTCGAAGAGGTCCTCCAGGATCCGCTGCGCCTTGACGAACTCCTCGTGGACCACCGGGTTCTCGTAGACGCGGGCGTAGAGGAAGTCGCGGAGGGCCAGCAGCGCGGCGTGGACGTCGGGCGACATCTCGATGTGGCCGCCGCCGTCCAGGTCGGAGTGGGTGATGACGTCGCGGATGAGGGTGGCCAGCCGCTCGGAGTGGCGGCTCCCCAGCGGGCCGCGGATGGCGGCCGGCACGTCGGCCTCGGTGAGCAGGCCGGCCCGCACCGCGTCGTCGAGGTCGTGGTTGACGTAGGCGATGACGTCGGCGAGCCGGACGATCTCGGCCTCCAGGGTGAGGGCCTTGGCGCCGCTCCCCTTCATCAGCACGCCGCCCTTGCCCTTGGAGTGGCGCAGGATGCCGTCGCGCACCTCGGCGGTGAGGTTGAGCCCCTGCCCCTCCTTCTCCAGCACCTCCACCACCCGCACCGACTGGAGCACGTGGTGGAAGCCGCCGGCCACCTTCTCGGCCAGCACCCGCTCGCCGGCGTGGCCGAAGGGGGTGTGGCCCAGGTCGTGGCCCATCACCATGGCCTCCACCAGCATCTCGTTCAGCCGCAGGGCGCGGGCGATGGAGCGGCCCACCTGCGCCACCTCCAGCGTGTGGGTGAGCCGGTTGCGGTAGTGGTCGCCGCGCGGCGCCAGGAAGACCTGGGTCTTGCCCTTGAGGCGGCGGAACGACTTGCAGTGGAGGATGCGATCGCGGTCCCGCTGGTAGGCGGGCCGCATGTCGTCCTCGGGGTCGGGGCGCTCGCGGCCGGCGCTCCGCGCCGAGAAGGCGGCGCGCGGGTGGAAGGTCCCCTCCTCCTGCGCCTCCAGCATGGCCCGGATGGTCGCCGTCATGGCCGGTGTTCTAGGCGGTCCGGCCCGCCGCGGCAACCGCGCCCCCGGGGCGGGTCGGGCCGCCGGGCGCCGCCTCACCCGTAGAAGGAGCGCTCCAGCGTGGCCATGAAGAGGTTGGAGAGGGCGTGGGCCACCACCGCCGCGGTGACGGAGCCGGTGCGGGCCCGCAGCCAGCCGAAGAGCAGCCCGGGGAAGAAGGTGCCGAGGCGCCAGGGCTGCAGCGAGATCAGGTGGCCGGCCGCGAAGAGGAGCTGGGTCCAGAGGAAGCCGCGGCCGAGGCGCGCCCCCAGCACGGTCACGCCGGCCCCCGGCGCGCCGCGGGCCCAGCGGGTCTGCATCCAGCCCCGGTAGAAGAGCTCCTCCGGCAGCGCCACCACCAGGAGCTGCACCAGGGCCAGGAGCGGCAGGCCGTCGGGGAGGCGGAAGCGGAAGGCGGGCGCCCCGGCGTAGGGGGCAAGCCAGCCGGCCAGCCCCGCCGGCAGCCGCGGCAGCGCCTCGGCGAAGAGGGCGAAGCCGCCCAGGAAGGCCGGGAAGATCAGCGCGCAGGCGAGGACCCCCACCGCGGCCCCCCGCGCCAGGTCGCGCCAGGTGCGGGCGTCGGCGAGGCCGAACCAGGGGGCGCCGTGGTCCTCCCAGCCCTCGCCCTCCCGCCGCAGGGCGCGGTCGGGGAGCCAGACGAAGAGGAAGGCGGCCACGCCGGCCAGGTTGGCGCCGAGGAGGCGGGTCGGGTCGGCCAGCGAGAGGAGGCGCGCCAGCGCCAGGCCGCCGATGGCGAGCGCCCAGGTGGCGACGAGCGGGCGCGGGCTCCAGGGCGGCGGCACGCCCCCGGATCGCACGCGCCGGAGGGGGAGTCAAACGGCGGGCCGGGCGGGGCGCCGGCGGGGCGGCCGATGTGGGAAAGAGGCCGACACCGCACGCACGGGCGGTCGGGCCGCGTCCCGTCGCCGTGGTACCCTCGGGGCCCGAGGAGACCCACGATGACCGCTTCCCGCCGGCCCGCCCACCGCCTGTCCCCGGTGCTCTTCCCGATCTTCCTCGTCGGGCTGGCGCTGCCGCTGCTCGCCCCCTCCTGCGGCGACTTCCAGCCGGGCGTGAAGACCTTCTCCAAGGGGTCGATCATCATCCCCATGGACGTGTGCTACCAGTGCACGCGCCAGGCGGCCGACGGCCTCGACGCCGCCACCGCCAACTGCACCAGGACCGGCTACCAGACGCCGGTCTCGGGCGAGCAGTGCCCGCAGGCGCTCTCGCAGGGCGACGTCATCAAGGCCTACGGCCTCGTCTACCAGCTCATCCGCAACGACGTGGCCGTCTACTGGGTCATCGACCCGGCCAAGGCCACCGTCGACGGCCGCGACCTGACCGTCCAATTCAACAACGGCTTCCCGGTGCAGCGCTACGACTGGAACGCCGGCGGACCGGGCCTGCCGCCCACCAGCGCCGCCACCATCAGCTACCGCGGCGGCCCCTTCGTCATCGACGGCTCCGACTACGCCAAGGCCAAGGCGGTGCTGGACGCCTTCCGGGGCACCTTCGCCCCGGTCAACCTCCACGTCTCCAACGTGGCCTTCCAGGGCTACGTGGCCAAGACCATGGCCGGCGGCTGGGGCGCCGGCGGCGCGGTGGCCCCCAAGCTGGCCCTCCTCGACATCGGCTCGGGCAACCTCTCCACCCGCACCACCGCCCCCAGCTCCACCTGCGACACCAGCACGCGGGCCAGCTGCGTCAAGAGCGGCACCAGCGAGTGGACCTGCATGAGCTCGGCGAAGAACGCCGAGCCGGTGATCCAGGAGTACCTGGCCAAGGCCGGCATCGGCACCGGCGCGGCCGGCGGCACCGCCACCGGCGCCCACGGCGAGATCTACGACAAGCTCGGGATCGCCGACTTCCAGCCCGCCCCCGGCTCCACCGACTGGAGGACCTCCAACTTCGGCCGGGCCTTCGACCGCGCCACCGCCAGCGGCTACCAGATCCTCTGGGTGCCGCACTGGGTGGGCCCGGGGTCCTGCAGCGACTTCTCCTCCAGCTGCAACTGCCTCTCCTCGCGCTACCCCGACGCCCAGATCGAGCAGGTGCTGAAGACCATCGCGGCCTTCTCGGCGGCCGGCGGCGACGTCTTCGCGGAGTGCGCCGGCCTGGGCACCTTCGAGGGCGCCTTCACGGGGAACTCCGGCTCGAACCGGACCCGCGACTACCAGGACGGCTGGCCCGGCGACGCCTCCTGGCCCGCCACCTCGCGGTTCCAGACCACCACCGGCGTCTACTACAACCAGATCCCCGACCAGAACGGCGCGGTCAACGGGACCCAGCTCACCACCGCGCGCATCACCGGCAGCTTCGCCTCGCCGCAGCTGCAGCTGGCCGACTTCCCCTTCGTGCCCTACTCGGGCGCCATCGAGGACTACCGGCCCGCGGGGGCCTACTACACCGACGTGACGCGGCTCATCACCGCCTCGACGGGCACCCCGAACAGCACCGACTACACCGCCTGGGACTACTACACCTACCGCCCGCCCAGCACGACGCCGGGCGGGGCCCACGGCACCTCGGTCTACCTGGCCGGCCACAGCTACACCGACGTGCAGGGGACCTTCCAGGTGGCGGGCGTCCGCCTCGTGCTCAACACCCTCTTCAACCTGGGCGCCGCCTGCACCACCAGCGGCGTGGCCTGCGACACCGGCCTGCTGGGCGCCTGCGGCCGCGGCGTGCTGACCTGTGGCCCGGGCGGCGTGCCGGTCTGCACCCCCACCACCACCGGCAGCACCGAGGTGTGCAACGGCATCGACGACGACTGCGACGGCCTGGTGGACGAGGACCTGGAGGTCGGCTGCTACGGCGGGCCCATCGGCCCCGACACCTTCCAGGCCGACGCGGCCTGCCAGGGGGCCGGCGTCCCGGCCGACCTGCGCAACAGCCCGAGGAACCCGGCCTGCCGCCCCAAGGGGCTCTGCGCCAAGGGCGTCAGCACCTGCCAGCAGAACCCCGACGGCAGCTACGGCTTCTCCGCCTGCACCGGCGAGGTGCTCCCGGCCGCCGAGGTCTGCAACGGCCTCGACGACGACTGCAACGGCCAGGTCGACGAGAACCTGGTGCAGGCCTGCTACACCGGCCCCGACTCGACGCGCAGCCCGCCCGGCACCGGCACGCCGGTGGGCGCGTGCAAGGCCGGGACGCAGTCCTGCCAGGCGGGGAGCTGGGGCGCCTGCGAGGGCCAGGTGCTCCCGGTGGCCGACCCCTGCCAGAGCCCCGAGTCCGGCACCGGGATCGTCGACCTCAACTGCGACGGGCAGGTCGACCAGTGCGGCTGCACCCCCGGCGAGACCCGGCCCTGCTACGGCGGCCCGGCCTCCACCCGCGGCGCCGGGCTCTGCCACGACGGCACGCAGGCCTGCGGCCCGAACCGCGAGTGGGGCACCTGCCAGGGCGAGGTGCTGCCGGCCCCCGAGATCTGCAACGACGACACCGACCAGAACTGCAACGGCAACTTCGACGACACCGCGGCCGGCGGCTGCCTCTCCTGCACCCCCGGCGCCACCCAGGGCTGCTGGCCCGGCCCGGCCGGCGTGGTCTTCAAGGCCCCCGGCAACCGCTCGGTCTGCGTGCAGGGCACCGCCGTCTGCTCGGCGGCCACCGGCGAGTTCGGCGCCTGCGGTGTGGGCGGCGGCACCCTGCCGGTGCTCCCCGGCCCCGAGGTCTGCAACGGCGTCGACGACGACTGCGACGGCGCGGTGGACGACGGCGCGGCCTGCGGCGGCGGCTTCGCCTGCGAGAACGGCGTCTGCGTCCCCTCCACCTGCGGCCCGGAGCTGGGGTGCCTGGAGGGCTACGACTGCAGCCCGCAGCACCAGTGCAAGGTGACCACCTGCGGCACGCTGGGCCGCGCCTGCGACCCGGGCACGCTCTGCGTCAACGGCACGTGCCACGACCCCAACGAGGGGCTGACCTGCGGCGCGGGCTCGGCCCCGGCCGGCGGCTACTGCACCGGCGGCGCCTGCTACGAGGTGGGCTGCCCGGTGGACGGCGAGCTCTGCCAGGCCGGCACCTGCGTCGCCAACCCCTGCGACGGCGTGCTCTGCCCCGGCGGCACCTTCTGCCGCCAGGGCGACTGCGTCCAGTCCTGCGCCTTCGCCGGCTGCGCCGCCAACCAGCGGTGCGACCTGGACGGCTTCTGCGTGGCCGACGCCTGCGCCGGGAGGAGCTGCGCCCCGGGCCAGGTCTGCCAGGACGGCGCCTGCGTGACCGACGCCTGCCTGGGCGTGGCCTGCGGCCGCAACCAGGTCTGCCGCGGCGGCGACTGCCTCGACGACCCGTGCCTCGGCGTCAGCTGCCCGGCCGGCCTGTGCCGCGACGGCCAGTGCTGGCCCGCCACCCTGGCGGTGGCCGGCGCGGGTGGCGGCGAGGGCGGCGGCGGGGGCTGCGGCTGCGGCACCGGCGATGGCAGCCCGCTGGCCCTGCTCGGCCTCCTGCTGGCGGTCCCGCTGGCGCGCCGCCGCCGCGCCGCGCCCGCCCCGGTGCGCCGCGGCGGGCCGGGCGGCCCGCTCCTCCTCCTGGCGCTCCTGGCGCTCCTCGGCGGCGCCGCCGGCTGCACCAGGCCGGCGCCGGCCTTCGACCCGGCCAGCTGCGTGGCACCCCTCACCTACTGCGAGCCCGACCCGCGCTGCGTCGACCGGAACTTCGACCCCTCGCACTGCGGCGGCTGCGGCCAGGGCTGCGGCGCCGGCAACCAGTGCGTGGACGGCACCTGCGGCCCGGGCAGCACCGTGGCGCCCCGCATCACCGCCGTCGATCCCGCCACCGCCCCCCGCGGCGGCCTGGCCCCGCAGCCGGTGGTGCTGACCGGCGAGCGCTTCAAGGCCGGCGCCACGCTGCGGGTCACCAACGCCGCCGGCACCACCACCGTCCCGGCCACGCTGCGCGGCGACGGGAAGCTGGAGGCGGCCCTCGATCTCCAGGTGGTGCCCACCGGCACCTGGTCGCTGCGGGTGGTCAACCCCGACCTGGTCATCTCCAACGCCAGGGCCTTCGGCGTCACCTTCCCCACCCCGGTCATCGCCAAGGTGTGGCCCATCCCCGACGCCGGCGGCGCCGCGCCGTCGGTGGCGGTGGGGGCGGTGCGGCGGCTGCGCCTGGAGGGGACCGGCCTGATGGTGGACAGCGCCTGCAAGGTGGGCGGCGGCGCCCTCCCCGAGCAGGAGGTGGCGGCCGAGCTCAAGGCGGCGGGCGACGGGCTGCCGGCCGGCCTGGAGTGCGAGGTGGACCTGTCCCGCGTGCCGCCCGGCACCTACGAGGTCTGGGCGGTCAACGACGCCACCCACGCCTCGGCCCACAAGCCCTTCCAGGCCATCTCCGGCGCGCCGGTGCTCACCTCCCTCGCGCCGGCGCTGGCCTCCACCGGCACCACCCCGGCGGTGGACCTCTTCGGCAGCGGCTTCGACGCGACCAGCGCGGTCATCTTCCGCGTCCTCGACGGCACCACCGTGGTGGGCGACCGGACCACGCCGGTGGCCTTCATCGACGCCACCCGGCTGGTGCTCGGGGCCCTCGACCTCTTGACCTGCCCCGGCTCGCCCGGCGGCTGCGCCACCACCGGGACCGCCTCCGCCGCGGGCCTCCGCTCCTACCAGCTGCTGGTCAAGAACGGCGGCCTGGTCTCCGCCCCGCAGGACTTCACCGTGCTGCCCAACGGCGCGGCCGCCCCGGCGGTGACCAGCCTCTCCAAGGGCTCGGGCTACGTGGGCGAGCTCCTGACCCTCACCGTCTTCGGCGCCAACCTGCCCGGCGGCTCGGTGGTGGAGGCCCGGCCGCCCGGCGGCGCCTTCTCCGCCCTGCCCGTCGCGCCGAGCCCCGCCGCCTCGCCCACCCAGGTGAGCGGCACCCTCGACCTCGCCGGCGCCGCGGTGGGGAGCTGGGACGTGCGGCTGCGCTACCCGGCCGGCCTGGGCACCTCCTCCACCTTCCCCTTCCGCGTCCTCTCCAACGTCGCCACCATCACCAGCACGCCCGCGCCGGCCGGCGGCGCCCAGGGGCTGCTGGTGCCGGTGGTCCTCACCGTCTCCAACGTCAACCCGCCCAGCGGGACCCTGGCCGGCGTGACGGTGGTCTTCTCCGGCAAGCCCACCCCGGCCCTGGTGCCGACCGCGCCGCAGGCCGGCCAGCTGGCCGTGGCGGTGCCGCTCGACGGGCTGGCCACCGGCGTCTACACGCTGGCGGTGGTCAACCCGGGCGCGGCGCCCTCCAACGCGGTCAACTTCACCGTCTCGCCGGGCGTACCCCGGCTCGATCCGGGCGTCACCTGCGTCACCCCCGGGGCCAGCTGCGTGGCCGGCACGCCCCCCTCGGCGCCGCAGCAGTCGGCCAAGGTGCCCATCCGGCTCCGGGGGGCCAACTTCGCCAGGCCCGACGCGGCCGGCAACAACGGCACCTCGGTCCACGTCTTCGCCGGCTGCACGCCGGTGGTGAACGCGCAGAACCAGGTGACCTGCACCTGCCCCGGCGGCACGGCGCTCTGCGTGCCCGACCACGTCATCCCCTCGGCCGACGTCGCGGTCGACACCGCCAGCCAGCTCACCGTGCAGCTCGACACCACCGCGGCGGTGCCGGGCACCTACTCGGTCTGGGTCTGGAACCCGGGCGGCAGCCCGTCGCCGCAGCGGTCCAACACGCTGCCGGGCGCCTTCCGGATCACGCCGTAGCGGCGCCGCCTCAGGCCGCGCCGATGGCGCGGGCGACGATCTGGACCGCCGCGTCCGGGTCGAAGGGCTTCCGCAGGATCTCGTCGGCCCCCATGCGGCGGTAGCCGTCGATCTCGCGGTCGGAGATGCGCGAGCTCATCAGCACCAGGTAGGTGCGGCGCCAGTGCGGGTGGGCCTTGATGAGCCGGCAGACGTCGGCGCCGTTGAGCTTCGGCATGTAGATGTCGAGGAGCAGCGCCTCGGGCTCCACCGCCGCCATGCGCCGGAAGACCTCCTCCCCGTCGCTGGCGGCGGCCACGGCGTAGCCCCCGTCCTCGAAGGCCGCGGTCAGGGCGTCCACCACCGCCCGGGAGTCGTCGACGATGAGGATGGTCTTCGGCCTGGCCACGGCGAGGTTATACCGCGCGGCGGGTGCAGGGGCGAGGACGCGGCGCGGGGAGCGGCGGGGCCGGTCCGGGCGTGGTAGATCACGCCGGCCATGACCACCCCTCCGCGCGTCCGCTTCGCCCCGTCCCCCACCGGCTACCTGCACATCGGCGGGGCCCGCACCGCCCTCTTCAACTGGCTCTGGGCCCGCCGGACCGGCGGCACCTTCGTGCTGCGCATCGAGGACACCGATCGGGAGCGCTCCACCAAGGCGGCGGTGGACGCCATCTTCGAGGGGATGCGCTGGCTCGGGCTGGACTGGGACGAGGGGCCCGACAAGGGCGGCTCGTCCGGTCCCTACTTCCAGATGGAGCGCCTGGCCATCTACAAGGAGTACGGCGAGAAGCTCATCCGGGAGGGCAAGGCCTACGCCTGCTACTGCACCAAGGAGGAGCTGGACGCGGGCCGCGCCAGGGCCGAGGCGGCCAAGGTGCAGTTCCGCTACCCCGGCACCTGCCGCGAGAAGCCCTTCGATCCCTCGAAGCGCCACGTCATCCGCTTCCGCGTGCCGGACGCCGGGGCCACCACCTTCGACGACCTGGTGAAGGGGCCCATCACCACGCCCCACGACGCCCTGCAGGACGAGGTCATCCTCCGCGGCGACGGCGTGCCGCTCTACAACTTCGGCGTGGTCATCGACGACCTCACCATGGGCATCACCCTGGTGGCCCGCGGCGACGACCACGTCAACAACACCGCCCGCCAGATCCTGATGTACCAGGCGCTGGGCGCGCCGCTGCCGGTCTTCGCCCACCTGCCCATGATCCTGGGCGCCGACGGCAAGCGGCTCTCCAAGCGCCACGGCGCCACCAGCGTCATCGAGTACCGCGAGATGGGCTTCCTGCCCCAGGCGGTGGTCAACTACCTGGCCCGCCTCGGCTGGTCCCACGGCGACCAGGAGATCTTCACCCTCGACGAGCTGGTGAAGGCCTTCGACTGGGCCCAGGTGGGCGCCACCGCCGGCGTCTTCAACCCCGACAAGATGGTCTGGGTGAACCACCAGTGGCTGCGCGGCCTCTCCGACGACGAGCTGGCCACCCGGTCGCTGCCGTACTTCCAGGCGGCCGGGCTCCCGGCCGCCGACGACCAGAAGCTGCGGCTCATCGCCCGCCAGCTCCGCGAGCGGGCCAAGACCTTCCTGGAGATCGTCCAGCAGGCCCGCTACTTCTACGCGCCCATCACCCTCGACCCGAAGGCCCAGGCCAAGTTCCTGGTGCCCGACGCGAAGCCGCTGCTCCAGGCCATCCGCGACGGCCTGGCGGGGATGGCCGCGCCCGACGTGCCGGCGCTGGAGAAGCTCTTCAACGACGTGGCGGCGGCGCGCGGCCTGGGGCTCGGCAAGGTGGCCCAGCCGGTGCGCGTGGCGCTGACCGGCGGCACCGCCTCCCCGGGCATCCACGACGTGGTGCAGATCCTCGGGAAGGCCGAGACGCTGGCCCGCCTCGACGCCGCGGTGTCCCTGATCCCGTAGACGCCGGCGGCGCGCGGGGTGCACGCCCCGTCCCGCGTCCGAGAGTCGCACCCGGGCGCCACCCCCGGCCTCCGCCGGACGCGCTAGCGTGTCGGTGGGGGGCCCACCCGGGCCTCGGGGGTGCCACATGAAGCGGCTGCTCGGCGATCTCACGCGGACGCGGCTCGGCCTGGCCGGCGCGTTCATCACCAGCATCGCGGCCATCGTCCTCCTGACGCTCTTCGGCCTGTCGCTGGCCGGGTTCGAGGGCGGCCCGTACTTCGGCATGATGGCCTTCCTGGGCCTGCCGGCGGTCTTCGTGGCCGGCCTGGTGCTCATGCCGCTGGGCGTCTGGCTGGAGCGGCGGCGCGTGGCGCGGGGCGGCGCGCCCTCCCCGCGGCTGCCGGTGCTCGACCTCAACGACCTGCTGGCGCGGCGCAAGGTCCTCTGGATCGCCGGCCTCACCGTGCTCAACGTGGTCATCGTGGCGGTGGCGACCTTCAAGGGCGTGCACGTCATGGAGTCGCCGGCCTTCTGCGGCTCCTGCCACACCGTGATGGACCCGGAGTTCGCCGCCTACTCGCGCTCGCCGCACCAGCGGGTGCGCTGCGTCGACTGCCACATCGGCCCGGGCGCCTCCTGGTTCGTGAAGTCCAAGCTCTCCGGGGCCTGGCAGGTGGTCTCGGTGGCCCTCGACCTCTACCCGCGCCCCATCCCCACGCCGGTGGCCAACCTGCGCCCGGCCCGCGACACCTGCGAGCAGTGCCACTGGCCCTCCAAGTTCCTGGGCGACAAGCTCAAGGTCCTCACCCACCACGACGACGACGAGGCCTCCACGCCGAAGCAGACGGTGCTGGTGATGCGCGTCGGCGGGGCCCGCGGCCCGGGCGGCCAGGGCATCCACCTGCACGTCAGCCCGGGCGTGGAGGTGCGCTACCAGGCGGACGCGAAGCGCGAGAAGATCGGCGCGGTCGAGGTGATCCGCCCGGACGGCACGCGGCGGGTCTTCCGCCCCCGCACCGCGGCGGCGACCGCGGCGGCCGGCGCGCAGCAGCCCTGGCGCACCATGGACTGCATCGACTGCCACAACCGGCCCACCCACCAGTTCAAGCCGGCCGCCTGGGAGCTGGACCAGGCGCTGGAGACCGGCCGCATCGACCGCACCCTGCCCTTCATCCGGCGGGAGGGGCTGAAGGCCCTCACCGGCGACTGGCCCAGCCAGGCGGCGGCCCGCGCCGGCATGCAGGAGGCGCTGCTGGCCTTCTACGCGAAGGAGCGGCCGGAGGTGCTGGCCGGCCGCAAGGCGGCGGTGGAGGCCGCGGCGGTGGAGCTCTCGGAGGCCTGGGCCCGCAACGTCTGGCCGCAGATGAAGCTCGGCTGGGGCACCTACCCCTCCCAGCTCGGCCACCAGGAGACCACCGGCTGCTTCCGCTGCCACGACGACGAGCACGTGGCGGAGGACGGGCGGGCCATCTCGCAGGACTGCGGGCTCTGCCACACCCTCCTCGCGGACGGCGAGCAGGACCCGGACATCCTGAAGCAGCTGCGGCCCTGAAGCCGTTTCGGACCCCAGGTACCCCGGGACGGCGGCGATGACGGGCGCGGTTGGCCTGCGGGCGGTGCCGCGGTGAGGTGGCGTCGCTGGACGGCAGGCGGCTCCGGCGAGGCGGGGCCGCCTGTTCGTGACGCCGCCGCGTGATCGGTTCACGGGGGGCGACGGGTTCGCGGGGGAGGACCTGCCAGAGAGCACCGGGGCCGCGGAGCGGAGGGCCGGACGCGCTGGGGGAGGCAGGTGCCCGGCGAGGCCTCCGCTCGGAGGGCCAGGGGGGGGGCGCCTTCCCGATTCGAGATCGCGCTATCATATTTGATAACAACTTTTCGCACTGGAGATGGGACCCCTCCCTCTCCGCCCGGCATTCCCACCACCTGCTCCCGCCGCCGCCCGTCTCGGCTCCCGCCGTCGGTGCTCGCCGGGCATTCTGGTCCTGCCTGGCGCGCCCATCGCCCCCCGTGAACCGATCACGCGGCTCCGGATCCCCAGCTCGGCGGCGCCTCCCGCACCACGGACGCCGACCGGCAGCGCCGGCCGCCGCGCCCCCGCCCGCCGACCTGCCGCCTCCTTCGAAACGCCTCTGGGCGTTCAGCGGCGCCCTGGCTTCGACCAGGGCCACCAGCCTCAGGGCACCCCGTTGGTGTGGCAGGTCCGGCACCCCGGCTCCGAGCCCCAGTTCACCGCCGTGTAGGGCTTGTCGGTCCGCGTGCCCGAGTGGCACTTGGTGCAGCCCGCCGTGCGGTGGTTGCGGTTGCCGGCGGGGGTGTCCTCGCCGATCGGGTGGCCCGCGGTGTTGAAGGCCTTGCCGTCCCAGTGGCACTTCAGGCAGGCCGGGCTGGTGGTGGCGTAGTCGGTCACCGGGATGCTGGCGCCGCTGTGCTTGGTGGCCAGGCTGGCGTCGCGGGCGCGGTGGCAGCTCGAGCAGGCCAGGGCGGCGGTGCTGGCCCGGTTGGCCGGGTCGGTGTGGCAGGCCGAGCAGGCGATGCCGGCGTGGTTGGTCCCCGCGGCGATGGGGAAGAGCTGCGGGTGGTTGGCCGGCGCGCCGGCGGTGCCGCCCGGGTGGCAGGAGAAGCAGCCGGCCGACGAGAAGGCGTAGCCGGTCACCCCGACGTGGTTCGGGTCGGTGGCCGCCCTGGTGTGGCAGGCGGTGCAGTCGAACTTCGCGAAGTCGGTGGCCCAGGGCTTGGCGGCCTGCGAGGCGGTGTGGCAGTGCAGGCAGCCGGTGTCGTGGGTGGCGCTGCCGGCGGCGATGGGGAACTTCGCCTGGTGGGCGGTGACGAGGTCCACCGGCGGGTCGGCGTGGCAGCGCACGCAGGCGGCGCTCTGCGCCGCGAAGTCCTTCACCGCGGCGTGGCGGGTGGCGAAGCCGGGCCGGCCGGCGTGGCAGGCGGCGCAGGCCAGCGTGGTCACGTCGCCGCGGTTGGTGGCGCTGGTGTGGCAGTCTGCGCAGGCCAGCGCGTGGGAGGTCCCGGCGCCGATGGGGAAGAACTGGGCGTGGTTGACCACCGAGGCGGTGCCGTCCTTGTGGCAGCCGTAGCAGGAGGTGGCGGTCCAGGCGTAGCCGGTCACGCCGGCGTGGCCCGGGTCGGTGGCAGCCTGGGCGTGGCACGGGGTGCAGTCGAAGGCCTTGAAGTCGGTGGCCTGGGCCCTCCCGGGGCGCCGCGCGGTGTGGCAGTGCAGGCATTCCGTGTCGTGGGTGGGGCTCCCGGCCGCGATGGGGAACTTGGCCTGGTGGGCCGCCACGCGCGCCACGACCGAGGCGTCGTGGCACTGCACGCAGGCGCCGCCGGCCGGGCTGAAGTCCTTCACCGCGGCGTGGGCGGCGGCGAAGCCGGGGCGCGCCCCGTGGCAGGTCCCGCAGGCCAGCGTGGCCGGGTCGCCGCGCCGGGCCGAATCGGTGTGGCAGTCGGCGCAGGCGAGGTCGTGCGAGGTGCCCGTCCCGATGGGGAAGATGGCCGCGTGGTCGACGCCCACCAGCGCGCCGTCCCGGTGGCAGTCGACGCAGCTCGGGTTGGCGAAGCGGTAGGACGGCACGGCGGTGCCGTGGGCGGCGTCGCACTGCGCCTTCCCGTGGCACTGGGTGCAGTCGAAGGCCTGGAAGGCCTGGCCGGTGTGGCAGCCGTTGCAGTCGGTGGTGGCGTGGGAGGTGCCGACCAGGACGAACTTGGCGGCGTGCTGCGCCCGGTCCGGCATGGTGAGCCAGGGGGCGTCGCCGCCCGGCGCGCCGCCGCAGGCGAGGAGGGCCGCGGCCAGGGCGGCCACCAGGGCCAGGCGGAGGAGACCCAGCGTCGCGGTGAAGGGCGGCCGCAGGGCTCGAGCGTGTGGGTGCGGGTGCGAGGGCATGGTGGGGGGCCTCCGTCTCTCCTGCTCCAGCCGGAGTCGCGTGAATGTGAGACGCGTGCCGCGCCGCGGCAAGGCATCGCTCGGGGGTCAGCGGTCGCTGAATCTTCGTGACAGAACGGATACTTGCATGCACTCATGGTGCGCAGATGCCCGCCCGGACCGGCCACCTGCGCTCCGCCCTGCGCCACTTCCGCGGCTCGCTGGCCGTCACCGCCGCCGGCCTGGCCCTCGGCTTCGCGGTCGGCCTCTGGTACCGCGGCACGCTGGCCGGCGCCCTCGCCACGGTCTTCACCGTGGCGGTGCTGGCGGTGCTGGAGGTCTCGCTCTCCTTCGACAACGCGGTGGTCAACGCCAGCGTGCTGAAGGACATGACGCCGCTCTGGCGCCACCGCTTCCTCACCTGGGGCATCGCCATCGCCGTCTTCGGCATGCGCCTGGTCTTCCCGCTGGTGGTGGTGAGCGCGGTGGCGCGCATCGGGCCGTGGGAGACGGTGCGCCTGGCGGTGGCCGAGCCGGCCGAGTACGCGCGCCTGCTGGGGAGCGCCCACGCCGTGCTGGGGGCCTTCGGCGGCGCCTTCCTGGGGATGGTCTGCCTCCGCTACTTCTTCGATGAGGAGAAGGAGGTCCACTGGCTGCGCCGGCTGGAGGCCTCGCTGGCCCGCATCGGCAAGATCGAGGCGGCCGAGCTGGCCATCATGCTGGTGGTCATCTGGGCCTTCTCCACCGCCCAGGCGGCCGGGGAGCGCGAGCACTTCCTGGTGGCCGGGCTCTTCGGCGTGGTGGTCTTCGTGCTGGTGGACGGCCTGGGCTCGCTGCTGGAGGCGGGCGGGGCCGGGCCCGACGCGGCGCGCGACCTGCACCGCGCCAGCGCCGCCAGCTTCCTCTACCTGGAGGTGCTGGACGCCAGCTTCTCCTTCGACGGCGTCATCGGCGCCTTCGCCCTCACCAGCAACCTCTTCGTCATCGCCATCGGCCTGGGCGTGGGCGCCATGTTCGTGCGCTCCCTCACCGTGCTGCTGGTCGAGGAGGGCACGCTGGCGAGCTACCGCTTCCTGGAGCACGGCGCCTTCTACGCCATCGGCGCGCTGGCGGCCTTCATGCTCCTCGACACGGTGATGGACGTCCCCGAGGCGGTCACCGGCCTGGTGGGCGCCGGGGTCATCGGCCTGGCGGTCTGGTCGTCGATCCGCTGGCGGCGGCGCCGCCCGGCGGCGGGCTGAGGCCGGGCCGGCGCAGCGCCGTCAGCGCGGCGCTGGGGCAGGCCTCCAGGCAGGCCAGGCAGCTCGAGCAGCCGTCGCGCAGCCCCATCTCGCGCGGGTCGAGCCCCCAGGCGCAGGCGGCGTGGCAGGGCGGGTGGCCCGGGCAGCGGCAGCGCGCGGGCTCGAAGCGCGGCCGCCAGGTGCCCCGCCAGCGCGTGAGCGCCGCCAGGCCGCCCGCCGGGCAGAGCGCCCGGCAGAGGAGCCGGCGCGGCAGGAGGAGGTCGAGGACCAGGAAGGCCCCCAGCAGCCCCAGGCTCACCCACGGCACCAGGCCGCTCGAGCGGGCCTCCAGCGGGATGGCGGTGATCACCCGGGGCGGCGAGAGGAGCGCCGCCAGCGGCGCGCCGAGGAGGGCCGACCCGGCCAGGAGCGCGGCGAGCGCCGCCCAGCGCGGCCGGCGTGCCGCCACCCAGGCGCGGGCCGGCCAGCGGGCACGCGGGCGGCGCACCCGGTCCAGCCACTCCGAGAGCAGGCCGAAGGGGCAGGCCCAGCCGCAGAAGGCCGAGCCGAGCCCCAGGGCCAGCAGCACCACCGGCGCCGCGCCCAGCGCCAGCCCCAGCGCCAGCCGGCGGCCGGCCAGCGCCGCCGAGGCGGCCCCGGCCGGCTCAACCAGGTCCACCGGCCCCACCTGCAGCGCCGAGAGGGTGCCGGAGAGCCAGGGGAGCGCCAGGAAGGGCAGCCCCAGGTAGAACGCGGCCACCGCGAGCTGCACGGCGCGCCGCCAGCGCCCCCAGCGCGGCCCGCTCACGCGCCGCCCCCCGGCGGCGCGGCCTCGCCCGCCGCCCCCCGCGCCACCACCAGGATGGCCGAGCCCTCGGCCGGACAGCGCGCCTCGCAGAGGCCGCAGCCGACGCACCGCTCGGTCACCACCGGCCGCAGCTCGTCGTCCTGCCGGATGGCCTCGCCCTGCAGCGGGCAGGCGTCGAGGCAGGTCCGGCAGAAGATGCCCTGGTGGGCGTAGCAGCGATCGCCCACCACCCGGGCGCGCCCCATCCGCACGTCGCGGAGCGCGGCCACCGGCCGGAGCGCGCCGGAGGGGCAGGCGGGCGGGCACTTGAGGCAGAGCCAGCAGGGCGCCTCCCGCGCCACCACCAGCGGCGCGCCGGCGGCCAGGCCGTGGGAGGCCGGCGCGGGGCGCAGCGCCCGGTACGGGCAGGCCGCCAGGCAGCGGCCGCAGCGCAGGCAGAGGGCGGTGAAGGCCGCCTCGTCGCGCGCCCCGGGCGGGCGTAGTGGCGTGGAGCGCGCGGGGCGCGCCGGGCCGGCGGCGAGTGCCTCGCGCAACCAGCCCAGCAGCCCGTCGCCCTCCCCGGCCAAGCTACCCCCCGCCCCCGGCCTCGTCGGTCCCGACGAAGGTCGGGAAGACGCCCAGCACCTCCTGGTCCTCGGCGAGGAGCCGCTCGGCGGCCCGCTCCAGCGCCGCCCCGTCCTCCGCCTCCCAGGTGATGGCCAGCCGGCAGTCGCCGTCGCCGCCCTGCAGCGTCACGCCGGGCGCCCGGGCCAGGCGCGCCGCCACGCGCGCCGCCGCGCCCGGGGCGGTCTCGATGACCACCCCGGCGACCACGCCGCCCGGCGCGCCGGCCGCGGCGCCGCTCACGCCCGCTCCACCCGGACCGCGCAGATCTTGAACTCGGGCTGGCGGGAGACCGGGTCCACCGCGTCGATGGTGATGCGGTTGCACATGTGCTCCGGGTCGTGCATGTGCACGAAGACCAGGCCGGCCCGCGCCGTGTCGACCACCCGCACCTTGAAGCGATCCGAGCCGCGGCGCGAGGAGATCCGCACCACGTCGCCGGAGGCCACCCCGAGCCGCTTCGCGTCCTCCGGGTGCAGCTCGGCGGTGGACTCGGCGTTGGCGGTGCGCAGCTCCTTGCAGTTCCGCGTCATGGTGCCGGTGTGCCAGTGCTCCAGCACGCGGCCGGTGGTGAACCAGAGGGGATACTCGGCGTCCACCACCTCCTCCGGCGCCTTGTGCGGCCGGAGCCAGACCACCGCCTTCTTGTCGGGCCGGCCGTAGAAGAGGACGCGGTCCGGCGCGTCGGCCGGCACCAGCGGGTCCTCCCCCTTCACGAAGCGGCGCGCCGTGCCGGCGTGCCCCTCGGTGGGGAGCGGCCAGAGCAGGCCGTGGGCCGCCTTGAGCCGCTCGCGGGTCATGCCGGTGAAGTCGTAGGCCGTCCCGGTGGAGAGGCGCTGCAGCTCCTTCCAGGCGTCGGCCGGGGTCTTCCAGGGCAGCAGCTTCTCGTGGCCGAGGCGCCGCGCCAGGTCCACCAGGATCTGGAAGTCGGGGCGGGCCTCGCCGGACGGCGCCACCGACTGCTCCATCAGCTGGTAGCGCCGCTCACCGCAGCCGTAGACCCCCTCCTTCTCGGCCCAGAGCGCCGCCGGCAGCACCACGTCGGCCAGCTCGCTGGTGCGGGTCGGGTGGAAGGCCTCGGTGACCACCACGAAGGCGTCCTCCTTCTGCAGCGCCTTGCGGTAGCGGTCGACGTTGGGCATCGACTGGCCGGGGTTGGTGCACATGACGTAGAGGCACTTCACCTTCCCCTCCTCCAGGGCGCGGAAGAGGTCCACGGTGGAGAGGCCCGGCTTGGGCGCCAGCGTGCCGGCCGGCACGTCCCAGAGCTTCTCCATCTCGGCGCGGTGCTTCTCGTTGGCCACCAACCGGCCGTACGGCAGCGTGTGGGAGAGGGCGCCGCCGTCGCGGACGCCGCCGCAGGCGTTGGGCTGGCCGGTCAGGGAGAACGGGGTCGAGCCGGGCAGGCCGATCTTGCCGGTGACGAGGTGGAGGTTGTGCACCAGGTTGTTGGCCCAGACCCCCTTGGTGCGCTGGTTGAGCCCCATGCACCAGAGCGACATGCTGCGGCGCCCCTTCTCGCCGAACCAGCGGGCCGCGGTGACGATCTCCTCGGCCTTGCAGCCGGCCACGGCGGCCGCCTTCTCGGGGGTGTAGTCGGCCAGGAAGGCCTTGTAGGCCTCCAGCGTCTTGTTGGCCTCGGCCCCCTCGCCGAAGGCCAGGTGCCGCGCCATGAAGCCCTCGTCCACCAGCCCCTCGGCGAAGAGCACGTGGGCCATGGCGTTGAGGATGGCCAGGTCGGTGCCGGGGTTGAAGGAGATGTGCAGGTCGGCGATGCGCGAGGTGGGGGTGCGGCGCGGGTCGAGGACGATGACCTTCACGCCCTGCCCCTTCTCCTTCCGCTTCACGATGCGGCGGAAGAGGATGGGGTGGGCCTCCGAGGTGTTGGACCCGACCAGCAGGAAGGTGTCGGCGTGGTCGATGTCCTCGTAGCAGCCCATCGGCTCGTCCTTGCCGTAGGTGCTGACGTAGCCAGCCACCGCCGAGGCCATGCAGAGGCGGGGGTTGCCGTCCACGTTGTTGGTGCGCAGGCCGGCCTTGAAGAGCTTGTTGGCGGCGTAGGTCTCCTCGGTGAGCCCCTGGCCCGAGCCGTAGAAGCCCACCGAGTCGGGGCCGCTCTTCTCCACCGACTCCTTGAACTTCGCGGCCACCAGCGACATGGCCTCCTCCCAGGAGGCCTGCACCAGCTTGCCGTTCTTGCGGACCAGGGGGTGGAGCAGCCGGTCGGGGGCGCCCATGATCTGCGGCAGCAGGAAGCCCTTCAGGCAGAGGAAGCCGGCGTTGTGGTTGTCCTTGTCGCCCTGGACCTGCACCACCTTGCCGCCGCGGGTGCCCACGAAGAGGCCGCAGCCGGTGCCGCAGTAGCGGCAGACGCTCTTGGTCCAGGTGGTGCCGTCGGGGGCGGCCTGCGCGGTGGAGCTGCCCAGCGCGGCGAGGGCCGAGGCGGCGGCGCTGGTCTTGAGGAAGTCGCGGCGGTTCACGGTGGTCATGGCGCGGTCCCTAGCGGTGCGGGTTGGCGGCGAGGGTGTGGGGGGCATGGCAGAGGAAGCAGTCCTTCCCGGCCAGCCCCATCCTGGCGAAGGAGTCCACCTGCGCGCCGTGGCAGCCGCGGCAGCGCTCGGCCGGCGGGCGGCGGGCGAAGTCGGCGCCGGTGGAGCCGTGGCAGACCTGGCAGCGGACCAGGTTCAGCCCGTGCTTCCCGCCGAACCAGGCCTGGTAGGCGGGCGGCGTGGCCGACTCGTGGCAGGCGGTGCAGTCGGCGTCGCCGCCGGTGTCGGGGTGGACGGCCTTGGCGCCGGGGCGGGCCGCCTTCTGGGCGGCGACCTTCGGGGCAGGCGCGGGCTCGGCGGCGCGGGCGGGGGCCGCCGGCGCGAGCAGCGCGAGGGCGGCGAGGGCGAGGACGAGACGGGGCATGGTGGCTCCCTGGGTGCGTGGCGGAGGATCGGCCACCTGGGAGAGCAAGCCCGGCGCCAGCCTTCACCGCGCGCCAACCCCGCGGAAAACCGGACCTCCCGTCCGCGCCCGGGGCGGGCGGCGGCGGGAGGTCGGATGGCGGCATCGGCCGGGTCGGACCACCGCATCCGCGCGCCGGCGCGCAGCGGGCCGCGGCGCCCGGACGTGAAAAGACCCCGGGCGCCCAGTGCGCCCGGGGTCGATCCCGGTGGCGGGGGACACGCCACCAGGCGTCACTGGGAGGCTAGGGGTGCATGCCGCCGGGGCCGGAGGGGCCCATCGGGCCGCCGGGG
>WBZM01000316.1_pt1 | contig 72153 bp, 73 predicted proteins | sample 5204271 | NCBI WGS metagenome assembly WBZM01 (sample SAMN12344346, study PRJNA552823) | activated sludge metagenome | biome: Activated sludge suspended growth; feature: Nitrification reactor; material: Wastewater; isolation source: activated sludge from nitrification reactor of wastewater... | reverse complement strand
GCACACCGCCCGTAAGTCCACTCATCACACGGGGTATTTGGTCGAATTTTGGGCATGACTAGGCCTCCTCGTTGCCTTCGGCAACGCTGGAACATTTAAATTTTCAAAATTTTTAATTTTCTATATTTTTTTGCACGGCAGAATTCAGATCTGGGTTTAAACCAAAGCGGTAATAAACGGCTTCATCAATTTTCAAATGAGGAGTGAGAGGCTTTCCGTCTTTGAAGCTTTTTAGATAAAGACTAAATCCTTTTTTCTTCGGGCGAATATAATAACCACCAACACTTGGAAGATTTGTTTTTTCATCAATCGTGAGAATGATTTTTTTCGCTGACGGTTTGGATTTCGTTTTCTTGTTTTGCTTCTTAGTTTGTTTTCTTACTTTTTTCTTCGCCATATCTTCCCCTTCGGTTGATATGCGTAGATTGTTGAGAAAAAAATCGCCTACATCGCCGACCATGCGGTAGGCGACTAACCCATAAAAACCAATAATTTCAATAGGTTAAATAAGAAATTTGGTAGCGGGAATCACTACTTACCTGAACTTTCACAAGTTCATAGAAAGACTACGTTTTCCGGTGCAGAGAAGCAACGAGTTTTTGAAAATTTAGTGGATCTGTACAGTAATGGCCTGTCTTTATCAGATATAGCAAAGCAAACTGGAAAGCCAAAAACGACTATAAGATCGCTTTTGGTAAAGGCGGGCGTGCGAATTAGATCTAGCGTTCCTGCACCTTTTTCAGCCGCCATACGAGATTCGGCCAAGACAAATGCGGCACCCTATTTTGGATTTTGCTTCTTTCAGGGCCAAGTTATTCCCGATCCGAAAGAGTTTGTGATTCTCAAACTGATTCATGAACTATGGAAAAGTGGTACAAATCCGAATCGCATCGCTGACAGCTTAAACGAGAAAAAAATAAGACCTAGATGCGCTCAAAAATGGAATCGAAATTCAATTGTCAAAATTATCAATCGATTTGAAAACAAATCGGTCATTCTGAAAAGTGGAGGTAAATATGAACTTAGATAAATTAATGGCGTGGGTTGTGGCAGTTGTATTGTTATACGCAACAACAGGAAATTTAGATCAATTGCAGAAATGGATCTGGAAAGCCCAAGCTAAAGCAATTTATGATTCACGCTCATCAACTTGGGGTAGTCCTAGATTTTTCAGCCACGAGTCATCTCATGTAAAAGTTAAGTCAAAGTAGGTCCACAACCAAGAGCAAAAATTCAAGCCGATAGATTTCGTATTCAAATCTCCTGTTTGTTTTAAACTTGGCGCACGTTTCGTCAAATTCTTCGAGCCAGATCCTTTGCATGGAGGATACGCCAATTTTTTCAAAATTGTCACACCTCCTGCCGCTTCGCTTGGTCGGATCGTAAGAATTTGACTGTACTTTGCTTTCGCCTGACTCCTCGGACCTCTCAGCCGTGGGTGTAGAGGTCGCTCGAACAAGAGCGGCTCACAAATAAAAACAGGAGAAATTTTATGAACACAGAATTAAAAACAAAACTTGAAAAATTAGCCATTGTTCGATCAAAACCATTTTGCTACACATGCTATCAAGAATATCCGACTGGAGTTTGCAATAAATGCCATAGTGATGACCTTATGCGAATTACCGAAAATGGCTGCGAGTATGGCTTAGATTGGATCATTAACGAAATCTTACAAGAAGAATTATCTGCTGTGGATTTATCTGAAGCTTTTGAAGAGTCTGTTCGATCAACTCTTGAAAGTGAAACAGTCGCTATTGGCTGGATGACTTTAGATGCAGTTACCGTAATGAAAGATCAAGATCCGTTTTCATGGAGATGTGCTCAGTCTGAGTATGAATCTTTTGAAGAATCAGAGGGGAATATTATCTCTTTCGACAATGGAAGCACGTATTTTTGGACTCATGAGGTAGATACTTTAGTTGAAGACATTGATTGAAGTCGAGGACTTTTAAACCAGTTTCAACCATTAGGTCGGGTTGCTTTTCGCAGCAAAATCATTAAAATACCTAGCATCCCCTCAGAAACACAAAAACTCTCAACGTTAACCCAAACCTAAGTCCAGTTTCTGAGCCGGTCTAGTTTAGGCACGACCAAAATGCTCCGATCAAAACATAGTGAAAGCCAATGTCTTAATTCTATCATTCTTTGCGAGTTTGTTTTGCCATTTTGCAAATGCGGCGGATCAGTCATCTCGTCCCGAACTTATTGAAGTAAAATCTCGGTTAGAAGATTCTATCGCCAAAAGATACCGTGAACGGATAGCAACCAGAATTCCAACTGAACTTTTCAACGTAGCAGTTCAGGCAACCATCAAAATTAAAGAAGACGATACAAATTTAAAGTCTACAACGAAAGAAACCTCAAATCCCAAACCTGATTTACCTGATATCAATTTAGGAATTATCGAATCCATAGCCGTCGGGGATTCAACACTAACTGAAACTTCGGAATTTTCTAAAATTCCGAAATCATTTCTTGAACGCGTGGAAGTTAAAAAAATCGAAATCATAGTTGGACTTAGTCCAAAACTTGGTGAAGAGTATAAAACAACCTTCAAGCCATGGCTTTCGACGACCGTGAAAGGTGATTTTGGCAGTATCGGTTTTATCAAAGTTGCAGATTTAGCCCCAATGCCGAAAGAAGAAACAACAGAATCGGCGCCGCCTGAACGCCCTAGAGTTTTAACATTTGAAGAAAAATTTGGAAACTATCAAAACGCAATAGGTCTTGGTGTTTTTTCGCTAATTTTGTTAATTGCGCTATTACTTTTTAAATTTTTGCCATCGCGAGATATGAAGGAACAAGTAAATCTATCCCTCAGAATTCAAGAAATGAAGGATTCTCAACTTCGACTTCAAAGCACCACCGGAAAAGGCGCCATCGAAGCGAAAAAATCTGAAAAACAAGAGATTCAGCTCAATGCCAACCTACTTTTTGATTCCTTTAGAGAACATCAAAAAAAGGTCGCCTTGATTGTTTTGTCGAGTCCCGGTATTGCAGATCAAGTTTTAGATAGATGGTTTGAAGAAGGCACTGAAGGACGAAAAAAAGTAGCTTCACTTGTTGACTGTGTGCTCACACATTACGGCAACAACTCATCCAATATTCCATTGAGCGGAGCCAGCTGGAATTTGCCCGAACGAATTAAAAACGACAAAGAACTTCCTTCAGTTTTTACCGCGTTTTCTGGATATTCTTTGCAAGAAAAGACAGCGTTAGTGGAAAAAACGTATTGGGACCTTCTGTCAGTTAAGACGCTTGGAGACAAGCTCACGAGCCTCCCATTTGCAAGTATGGCTCAATTGCCAGCTTCAAAAATTCAAAAAGTATTAAGTAAACAAGATAAAAAAGTGCAGTCACTTACAATTTTACATCTTCCACAGGAAAAAATGGAAGAAGTTGTTTCTGGGTTAAGTTTTGAAGAAAAGAAAAACATGATTGTCGAGGCTTTCGCTATTCCAAAAATGAAGCCGCAAGAAATAGAAATGGCGGATCAATCGCTCAAGTTCTTAATAAAAAAAGAAGAGTCAGTCGATGATGGTTTGGTTGAAATCCAGTCTATGATTCCAAATATGCTGATGTGCCTCTCTCCTCTGGAAGAGATTCAGCTTATTCAACAAATTCTTCCAACCTTGTCAGATCAAGGACATTTTATAAAAAGAAGTTACCCTAGTCTTGCTTTTATTTCTCAGTGGCCGGAAGAGAAATTGAAACATTTCTTAACGGGAGTTCAGCCTAATGACATACTTGCCCTGGTGAAAGCTATTCCCGAAGCCACCGAAGTTATAAATTCAGTGATACCGAATCGAACTCAAACAATTCTTAAGGACTCCTTGAGTAGAACTTTAACCAGCGAAGAGCTGAACAACGGACTAAGTGCGCTTAGGCTGAAACTTTTTAAATACGCAAATGATGGAATTATCAACCTAGAGTTGATTTTTAAAGATGCCCCGGCGGCAACGACTAAGGCTGCGTGAGGTAAAATATGAATATTTCTTCGATACTGGGATTATTAATTGCAACTACGGTTTTTGTCGGTGGAATTTTATCGTCAACAAGTAATTGGAAGATTTATTTAAATTTTCATGCTTTTATTATTGTTGTTGGCGGGACCATTGCAGCAACCTTAGTCAGTTTTCCTATAAAACAATTAGTTAAGCTATGGAAAGTTTTCTTTGCTAAAATCCTAGGAAAAGGCAGCGCTCCTCATCTAAAAGTCATCGAAGAAGTCATAGACCTTTCCCGAGGAATTCAATCCAATGACAACTACCTTGCAGAAAACGTAGACAAAATTAAAATTCACTTTCTAAAAGAAGCTATTCAACTTCAAGTGGATGGCGGTATTTCTGATGCTAAAATTGACCAAGTTTTGAAAAAAAGATCTGAAGTTCATTTCATCAGGTACGAAGAAGAGGCCCACGTATTTAAAACGGTGGCACGTTTTCCACCGGCCTTTGGACTTTTGGGTGCCGTGGCTGGTATGATCGCCCTCATGGGGGGACTTGGATCACCTGACTCATTCAAACAAATTGGTCCAGCTATGGCCGTTGCTATGGTTGCGACAATGTACGGAATCGCTATTGCCAATTTTATTTTTGTTCCGATGGGTGAATATCTATCTAAGCTGAACAAAGAAGATCACCTTATGCGAAATATCGTCATTGACGCCGTCAAGCTACTAAGAAGCCGAGAACATCCCGTGGTTGTCGAAGAACATTTGAAAAGTTATCTGCTGTCTTCCGAGAGAAGTATGCTCAACACGCCAAAAGCATCATAAATTAGGGAGATTAAACACGTGGGAGCACCTAAATTTAATAGTTATCAATCCAATCAAAGCTCTCAAAAAAAGTATCCCCATATTGAATCTCATTTAAATGAAGAAAACTATATTCAAGAGGAAATGCTTTTAAGAGAACTCACGACACAAAAATCTGAAGACGGCGAAAGTCTGTGGCTTTTATCCTATTCCGACATGATGACTCTTTTATTTGGATTTTTCGTACTGCTTATGAGCTTCTCAAAAATTGATATTGAAGCATTTGAGAAAGTAAAAAAAGAAACCACGACTCTTTTTGGCGGTGAATACCAAAAGCCATTCCAACAAATGAAGACCGAACTCAAAGACAAAGTTGCTCTTAGTGGTTTGAATGACAAAGCTGTTTTTGATGAACTTGAAAAAGGATTAACTATTACATTTCGTGGTTCCGTATTTTTTGAATCGGGATCTGCTGAACTGAAACCTGAAGCTATTGAAATGCTCAAACAAGTCATTCCTATCGTAAAAAGACAAAACTCTAAATTTAACGTCGTCGTCGAAGGTCACACTGATGATAATCCGATTAGTAGCGATAAATTTCCAAGCAACTGGGAGCTTTCAAGTCATCGCGCATCGGCTGTTTTAAGACTGTTTGAAGAAAATGGATTTGAAAAAAAACATTTAAGGGCAATTGGGTTTGCAGATACTTTGCCAGTCTTACCTAACCGTGATGATAGCAACCAAGCTATTGCTGAAAACCAAAGTCAAAATCGTCGAATTGTTTTAAAGCTAGTGCGAGCGACAACAAAATAAAAAAATTGAAATTAAAATGTGAAATAGGTCCCAAATAGCAGATTTACGGCTTCAATTTTTCCTGACCCAGCCAAGGCCGTGGCGTAGTTCCATTCACTCACCACACCCCAAAAGTCGCTCAGAGGATATTCTGCGCCAGCTTTTAGCGACACATAAAGACCAGCGGCTAACGCATCCTCTTGGGTTGAATTACTGAGCACAGAGGCCTGCGAAAAACCTACGCCGCCGCCACCGTAATATAAAAATCCTCGATGAGATATTTCAGATTTATCTTTACCCACTACTTTTTTAGTTTGTTGAGGACTCAGCCAAGGATAGAACTTGACACCTGCGCCGGTAAATCCAACCGATGATCCACTCGTACCAAGACTTCTAAAGTGTTCGGCGAAAATATAATACTGAGCTGATAAAGGAAAATCAATATTGACAGAGAACGCACCCGGAGATTCTTTTCGTGTTGCTTTTGTGGAGCTAGCTGATTTGACGACCGCATCACCCAGACCGACATTGAAAAATGTTCTAGTTTGTCCTGCATAACACATGCAAGTTAAGTTCAAAAACGCAACCACAAAAGAAATGAAACTAATTCTAGTGGGTTTCATTTCTTTTTTTCCTCTTTGATTTTAGTGATCATTTTAATGGCCTCTTCAAATGACCCATCAAGTGACAAAGATTTTTCAAACCATTTTAGTGCCTCATCAAAATTTTTCTGCAAATAGTAAACAGACCCTTTTAAAGAAAGGGCTCGAATAAAGTTTGGATCAACTTCTAACACTTTATCAATTTCAACAAGAGCCCTTTCAAATTGCGCTGCTTGAGCAAATTTTTGTGCGATATGTAGTTTTTGAAGAATTTCTTTGGCCTGACTAACATCTTTAAGCGGTGTCAGTTTTACAAAAACATGGCTTGAGGTCAATCCATACGGTGTAGGCGGTAACAGCACTTTTTCGACATCATAATCCTTTCCCTCTAAACTGATGTATAGAAATTCCCCGTTAGAAGGTGTAAATCCTGCTTTTTCGTAGAGATCAGAATATTTGATTTCTAACGGTGTCTTACCTATTGGCTTCTTTTGACTAGAGTTTTGCGCCGAAGCAAATACTTCGACGTCACTTGGTTCGCTTTGTACGATGAGCTTACTCGAACACGACGTCAAATGAGTTAAAAAAAGAAAGGTCGCAAGAACTTTTAAATTATTTCTTTGAACTCTCACTTAGTCTCCTTATCCATATTTTTTCTATCTGAATTTTCAACAGAGCCTTCAGATCGATTATATTTGACTACAAAAAAAGACAAGTCATCGACAAGTTCTGCCGTAGATTTGTAGTCCAAAATGAATCGACGCATTTTTTCCAAAATCTCTTGTGATGAGTTTTGTGATTTGTGGTCTTTCCCTATCAGCTTATAAAGGGCTCGTTCGCTAAAAGGTTCGCCCGCCGGGTTTTGGGTATCTACTAGACCATCTGAATAAAAAACCAAGGCGCTTTTTTCTTCTATTTTAAAACTAATTTCTTTATATGTCGCATCTGGCATTTGGCCAAGCCTAGGGCCAGGATCTGAGAGTAAAAAAGTATAATCTTTTTTACTTAACGTTTTGTCAGTAGCCGGAATAACAAATGGAACTTCATGGCTGGCATTGGCTAGCGTAAGTTCGCCAGAAGAAATATCAAGTGAGCCTACTACGCAAGTCATCATCAGCTTGCCTTGTGCGGTATCATAAATGACCTTGTTCAGCTTTTGAAGAACATCGACAGGCGACACAAACACCGATGAGATCAAACTCATTGCAGATCTTGCCACTCCTGTCAGCATCGCCGAATTCAACCCGTGGCCCGTGACATCACCGATCAGAAAAACAAACTTTCCCTCTGATAAAAAATAGTACCACCAGTCACCACCAGCGTGATTTGCAGGTTGAAAAAAGCCCGAAAACTCTACAGAAGACGATTTAAAATATGGTTCTGGAAAAAAACTTTTTTGAAGGTTTCCGGCCAAATTCATTTCAGTTTCTATCTTTGTTTTTTCCTCTTTTTCAAAAATTAAACTTTGAATCTGTTTTCTTATAGCCTGAAACTGTCGCACCATTGTTGCGACCTCATCTTCACTTGAATCGTCCGGCAATTGACTTGTAAAGTTGCCTTGGCCAAAATCAGCCATCGCCACCGACAAAAGCTTTATGTTTTTAGTCAGTCGATTAGAAAAAATGATTGATGACAAAACAGCAACACATATCAGTGCGATAAACGCCGAAAGCGCCTTAAATAAGAACAAAAGCGAGGCTCGGTCAGCCAACGAAACCGGCGAGGTCATCACAAAAATAAGTGGGTCTATCCCTTTTAGATTAACTCTTAAAAAAGAAAATAAAACACCTTTATTCTGTTTATCATTAACTTCAAAGCTGCCCTCACTACTGGTTTGTCCCAAGAGCTTTTGATAAGCGTCAGCTCCAAATACTGATGACAAATCTTCATTTTGATCTGGCCATATTTTTCCAGTTGTCGTTACGACGACGAAAGATTCAAAACCTTCTTGTTTTTTTAATTTCTCGACAGAATCTTTTAAGTTTTCAGCACCGTCGGCATTTAAAAAGAACAAATTTGCCGAGTTCAACAGGTTGACTTGATTTTCAAGCAAAGAAATTTTTTTATCATTTACAAAAGTCGAAATTGCGAAATACAAAAAAAGCCCAAGGCAAAGGGATGGAATTCCTACTAATAATGTTAAAAACTTGATTCTTAAACTCACCAGATAATAATAGAAGCTATGCCAAATAAAGTCAGTTTTTTTAAACTACACAACTTAAGTCTTGCCTTTGGTCGGATCTTAGAGACGTTTGTATTGTATTTTTTTGGCTCAGCTTTGTTGTTCAGTCTCTATAGCCTTAGTAATGAAAGTGTTTTTCTTATTCTTATCAATGAACTCAAAACTGGCTTACAGCCAATTGCGCTTATCGATACAAAATCAGGTCCATCGTCAAAACGAACGACTATTGATTCGCTCTGGTTGCCAACTCTTGAAAGGCAAATAGTCTACGTTGGAGATTCCATCTTTACGAAAGATGAAGCCACCCTGGGCATTAAATTGAACGAAAATGCAAAGTTATTTGTGGAACCGAATTCCTATTTAAGAATCAGAAAAGTGGATGGACTACCTTTGATCAGGCTTAGCCAAGGGGTCGTTAAAGCTGAAGTGACGGGCGAACAAACAATATTAATAAAAAAAGGAGCCACCATTGAAAAAGTCATTCTTCAAAAGGGCACATACTTTATCAAAAATGAACTTAGCAGTGGAATTCAAATAACTGCCTATACGCAAAACACAAACTTAACCCAGGGCGAAGCCGAAAAATCAAACAAAGTCAAAAATTCCACCCCCGATAATGCCGAGGCAGAAACTGAGACGCCAGATCAAGCTAAAAATGTTGAGGCGGCAAAAGAAAAACTGAGCGCTGGAACAAGCAAAGAAGATAGCACTGACTTTGATTTACCTACACCAGTCGATGGCACCCTTTTTCTTGTTAAAAACCCTAAAGACATCGTAGTTGGATCTATGGCTCGATGTCCAGACACCTGTAGAATGAAAATCTACTTCAATGAAAATCAGACCCTTGTTGATATAAATTTAAAGCAAAATGACCCAGGGCTTGTCATCCTTAAAAGCTCCCAGTTGCAAGAGGGATACTTTGAGTGGATTTTCGAGACTCAAACGTCTCAATTCAAATCTAACTTTAAAATCAGAAAATTCACTGAGGACGCTCTTTCAGAGGCGATTTCAAACGAAACACCGATTGAAATTCATCCTTAATTTCATATTTCTAGAGGTTTTTACACCAAACTCATTTCGCCTTTTTCCTAGTTACTTTTACCACGCGTTTTCCTGATTTTTTCCGACTCTGTAATTTTCCAGTCGATGACTGGAAAATTACCTCTTTAATCTCAAAAAGGGACTCCATTTGTTCGGGAGTGGGAAGCTCATTTTTAAGATTTTTTGGTAATTCTGTGGTTACTCTATAGGTCGCCACGGCCATCGGCTGCTGTGCAGTTTTAAGAGCGTATTCAACGATCGTACGCTTCTTTGATTTGCACAGAATAATTCCAATTGATGGATTTTCTTCTGGCTGTTTCACCTGTTCATTTAAAGCTGATAAATAGAACTGCATCTTACCAGCATATTCAGGTTTAAATTCGCCAATTTTTAATTCAATAGCAACCAAACAACGAAGTCTTCTGTGAAATAAAAGAACATCAATAAAAAAATCATCACCATCAACAGTTAAACGAAACTGATTGCCGATGTAAGTGAACACTCCACCCATTTCAACAAGAAACTCATTTATCTTTTTTAGAAGTGCTTGTTCAAGCTCACGTTCGGAAAATTCATCTTGAAGTCCTAAAAAATCGAAAATGTATTCATCTTTCACCGCACTAGAAAGATGCTTTTCGTTTTTTTGAGGAAGAGTTTGTTTAAAATTTGTCTGTGTTTTTGCTGTTCTTTCAAAGGCCTTTAATTCGATTTGGTGTTTTAAAATTCGCACAGACCAATTCTGCTCAACTGTTTTTTGAGCATAAAAATTGAGTTTTTCTTTATCCTTAATTTGACCTACAAGTAATGCAATATGAGTCCAGCTTAATTTTCCAGTCAGTGACTGGAAAATTGGGTTTTCAAGCGTTACTCTATAAAAGCTCACCATTGAATAGATGTTTGATTTTGAAAATCCTAATGAACCTTTAAATTCTTTTTGAAGGTCATTGGAGAGCGTTTCAATGACCGCATTTCCCCAATTTTCTTTATAGAGCTTTTGATGAACTGCTTTACCAACAGCCCAATAGAACGACACCATCTCTTGATTAACTTTTTCAACAGCGCGGGACTGAGCCTCACGTGCTTGCATTTTTATACTCTCCAACAGCTTTTTATAGCTTGCTGGCAGTATGTCTTTATTCACTTTTTTTTTAATCGTCTTCGATTTTGTCATCTTTGTTAAGGTTCGTACTTTCTGCATAGTTGTCAATTTCCATTCAATATTTTCAAAAAAAAAGCGTGGGGTTTAAAAAAGCCCACGCCTTTGCATAGACACCTTCGTCAGGTCTATTAAAACAACCTGACCAGGAACTCAGGATCTTGTGATTTCTAAATTGCACGCCCAAATTTAGCTTTTCTAAATTTGGCTCTGGCAAAGTGAATCTGATTCACTTTTGAATCACTCACTCGGCAGGCAAGGCACAGCGGAAGCCGATATTGTTGTTCGTATTAGTGGGCGAATTATTCCAATTCGACGTCCAACGACCGACATTGCCACCATTATTCCAATTGCCCCCGGCAATCAGACCGCGCGAAGAAAAATCCCCCAACAGCAGCCTATTAACAGATCTCTGAGTCCTTTAATAAACCTAAATCTACATTCAAAATTACTTTTTTCAAGTACTTGTTGTTGGTGCAATATTTAATATGTCCCAGGTACGAATTTAAAGTCATCAGATAGGGGTGAAGTAGCCCCCGATGAGAATTATATTTTTCACTTTCTTTTTCCAACAAAGCGCGATAGCGAGCCTTTTGTAGTTTCTTGTTCATTCGCCTAAAAAAATCACCACGAAGACGCATCTCATTAGGTTTAATAATAAAACCCAAAAAAGATATTCCTTCACGGCAAGTAGAAATCTGAACCTTTTGGGGGCTTAGAACTAAATTCAATTTTTCCCGCAGAAATTTCTCTATCTCAGTCCGTAAGTTTTTAGCCTCAACGTATGAGTCGGCGATCAAAACAAAGTCATCCATATACCGAATATATTTTTTAATCCGAAGCCGTCGTTTTATGAATTGATCCAGCTCATTCAAATAAATATTAGCAAACAATTGGCTTGTTAAATTTCCAATTGGAATTCCTGTATTGGGAGCATTGAAAATCAACTTGCGAAGGCATCGCAGAAGCTTTTCGTCAGCGATTGTTTTTGATAAAATCACCATCAAGATCTCGCGGTCAATACTTGGAAAAAACTTTCTAATATCGCATTTAAGAAAGATTTTGTCTGGATTCAATGTCACCCACTTTTTCATCAACAAAGCAGCACGGTGATGACCTCGATCAGTTCGACAGGCGTAACTATAATAGTAAAATTGATTGTCAAAAATTGGTTCAAGAGTTTGATGAATTGAATGATGAACGACACGGTCGCGAAAGCAAGCCGACTCGATCAGGCGTTTCTTAGGTTCATGAACATAAAAACAGCGGTACTTTCCAAATTGATAAGTTTCGTCTCGAAGTTCTTGCGAAATGCTAAGAATATTTTCTTCTAGATTGTGATTAAAGTGGACTATTGAATGACGATAAAATTTACTCTTTGAGGCTTTATAAAAACAACGTCGCAATTTTTTGAAATCTGAAATTTCATCAAATAAATCGCTATAGGTTTTCGGCACGGTGTTCGCCTTTATCGACATTTTTAATCCACCCCGAAATCATTTTGCCAACTTCAATTATTTCAACAGAGATCTTTTCATACAGCCCCTCTGAAACAAAGCCCATTCTTCTAGCAATTCTAAATTGAAAACTAACCATCTGAAATTTTATTCTGGCATTTGATAAATGCGCTGCTCGATCGGACTTGTTATAGGTAGACCAATAGATCTCTTCGATGGCATCAAGATAAAAATTTTCGGTCTTTTCTGCCAGAGTGTATTTTTCAGTTTTTGGATACTTTTTTAGGATAGGAAGAATTTCAACATACAGTGATTCAATTTTTTGTAATATTTGTGGACCTTGAGTTTTGGCCATTATTTTTCCCTACAATATTTTTTTCAGATCGCCGGATCAGCCCACCCAATCCCGGCAAAATGTGATCTTCTAGTTGTTTTTTTATTTCCAGATTCTTAGTGTTTTCAGAAATAACTTCGATATGAACCAATAAGTTTATTAATTGATTTCTTGCCTGACAAAAATACTGAACTTTGCTGGCTTTATCAAAACTATAAAAGCCGTAACCAATATACTGAATACTTTTAAAAGCACTTTCAAAAAGGACTTGCCCATCAAGGCTTTCATTCAAATTCTTTTTTAAATTTTTCGTCATTTCTAACAGCTCTTGGTACACGCCAAGATTAGATAGAACAAACCTCTTTGCTTCCTTGGAAACCTCATTCGTCAGATTACGACCAGGTTCAACAACAGGGTTGTGATCGACCGAATTTTTATCCACCAAATTCTTTTCTTTTCCAGAAACTTCACCAGTGTTTTGATTTGATGGTATCGTTTTAACCTGATTCCATCCTAACTTTTCGACGGAGGCTAGACTGCACTCCCAATTTCGATTTTTCTTTCTAACAATGATTTTTCCTTGGGCAGCGTAGTGCCTGAGGGTACGCTCGGGTTTTGCATACATTTTTGCTACTTGTTGAATTGACACCCACATTTTTTTCCATAACTGTTAGAGTTGACGACTTTATTTAAGGCAAATATAAAGTTATTTGCTTAACGGACTGTTTCTACTTCCAGAATCCTAAAATATCAATCAATCTACATCATTTTGATGGTTTTGCGTTTTATTTAAGCAAGATGGCTACCAAAAAAAATTACCGATCGCTTCGCGATAGACCTAGACAGCTCTGATTCGTTTTATTGCAAGCTTAGAGTTCTAACTCGAATTAAAATTTTCTGATAACGGATAGGGGAATCGCGATTCTTGCCGTCAAACCAGTGTCCTTCGGCCACTTCTTGCCGCTGCAGCGGCAAGTTTGCCGTCAAAAATCACGTCACTCGGCAGGCAAGGCACAGCGGAAGCCGATAGCGTTGCCCGTATTAGAGGGCGAAAGACTCCAAGCCGACGTCCAACGACCGACAACGCCACCATAACCCCAATAGCCCCCGGCAAGCAGACCGCGCGAAGAATTTCCATTGTCGGTGAAAAGTGAAATATAGTCGCCGTGAAACTTTGCCGTCATCGTAGAAATTTGCTTGGCATTGCCGCTGTCGTTGCCGAACATCGGCAAACCTAATGGAAAATTAAAATATCCAGCGCCAAAACCTTGGCCTTGACCAGTACCGCCAACGACACCATTAGATATCGTCCAATCTGATGTATAATTCGCGGCAACTTGGCCACCAGTTGTTGCGCCTGGCCCTTGAACCCCGTCAAAAAGAAAGTTGTTCATGTCAAAACCAGAAGAATACCCATTTGAACTATCCAGTGCTGAACTAGTTCCTGAACAAGTATGACTAACATTACTACAAGTCATTTGATCACTGACCCATTGCCATACATTTCCAACGTGATCTTGAGCGCCAAATCGTGAGACGCAGTTTTTTGTTCCAACGCTACCTATATTAAACGAATCTGGTCCACCAGCGGCAACTCTGGCTAATTCTGTCCCTGTAAAGGTTGTTGCAGTTATCCCTGAATGGGTATTTGCATTGCAATAGTTTAACGTCGTGTGGGTTGTGGCTCCACTGGTGCTCTCAAAACTTGAAATCTGAGTATCGGTTAGCGGATCTGCTACGCCTAGCATATTGGGCTCACCTGTGAGACTTCGCCATGCCGCCATCGCGCGATATTCTCTTTGACGTAAGAGTCGTTTAGCACCGTAGTTCACGTCCACTGAAGCCTGACATGTAGACATAGAATTTGTTTGATTGATATTCACCATCGGCGGCTTATAGCCACCATTTGATACAGGATCAATGGTGTAGGCCAAAGCTCTTTCGGAACTGCTTAGACTGGAACTATTCAAGCTTTGCCAGCTGCCCGCCTGACGATAGTAACAACTTCCGTTATCAGTTTCATAATATACATTACCAATAACCCCGATTGTGCCGTCTGGCGCAGCTGTACCGTAGCAATCACCAGCTGTGTTTCCCGCGCCACACATTCCGGTGCCACCAGAGGCTTGGCTTTGGGTCCAATTACAAGCGGCCGCCCACCTATCAACAAATAAATTATACCCAAAATCGTAAAATCCCGAGTTTAAGTTCAACGGTGATGTGCCAATGCCTGACGAGTACGGTACGGCACCAAGGCCCGTATAGACACAACGCTGATGGTTCAACGGATCGGTACTAGAAATTCCCATCAACTGGCACAGTTCATAATTGACCGAATCTCGGTGAACTAGAACCATATTTGTTGGTGGAATGTGAACCGTAATTCTGTAAGCGGAATCACTTGCTGGCATTTCTTCTGGCCAATTTGTCGTCGGAACCAGAACCACTGCGTAATCGTAAGCCTGAGGGCTCAATGCCACGTTGCTATCCGTACAGGTTTGTGCCCCAGTTCCTGTAGGCGAACAGACCTGACAGCTAGTTGTTAGACTATTTGTACAAGCCGTCGTTGTTGTAGAGTCTAAAGTATTTCCTAGCCCAGTTCTAACCAATGAATACTTTGTGCTACCTGTTGCCCCTGTGAAAGCATTCCAAGTAATGACTGTTTTTCTAGATTGCGGTGTCCCAGTTGGTGCACCCGGAGCATCGCCATAAGCTTGCACTAAAAGCACGCCCTTATATTTAGTCGATGTCTGCGAGGTTGTCTGTGCAGATTGAGTGACCGAATTGTCATACTCTATTCCTGCCGCAACAACCTTGGTGCTAAAGGTGTAGGTTGATCCTGATTTTAAACCCGTAGCCGAAAATGACGTTGCTGAATTTGTTGCCGTTCCTAGTAAAGTCGTTACACCCCTTGATGTACCATAAACATTTACAGAGTCCGCAAAACTTCCGGCCGCTGCAAAATTAACTGTTGCCGTCGTTGTGCCTGTTATATTCACAGACGTTGCCCCAGAAAAGGTATAGTTGCCTTTGAAATTTGAATTTCCATCGTTGGTCGTCGCATCGAATGCACGCACTACGTAGTTGTGGAAAGTCCCAGCTGTCAAAGATGAATGATTGTAACTTGTAGTTGATGAAGAGACTTCAGCAATCGCATTCATTGTGCCATCCGCTGTTCGTTCGTAAATACGGTAACCAAGTACAGATGTATCGGTTGCCAAACTCCACTGAATTCTTAATGATGTAGAACCCAACGTCGTCACCGTGCTGACACCAGAAAATCCAAAATCTTTTGTCGTTGGACTTGGAGTCGGAGTTGACGACGCCGGAGACGATGCGCTACCCGAATCTCCTCCACTGAGACAACCACTCAATGAAATAACGCCCATGACTGTCATCGCAATCAATATCGTCTTTTGCAGAAAGATTTTCATTTCAATACACTGGTGCATATAAGGGTCTGATCGGCAGGTGGTGAATAAAACTAAAGAAATTTTAGAATCTCTTGTGGTGTCTAATTTTTAAACGAATCACTGGACCTTTATAGGGTGGGCTTATACCCAAAATGTGAAAACTGCTCGACTTAGGTGTGACTAGCTAAAACCAACCTGGCGGATTTCCGCCACCCCCAAATTAATCGTTTTCCTTTGTCTTTCGGGCATTTACTGCGCTCAATAACCCCCGGTGCGTTTTGACCATGAATTTAATTCAATTAGTCTTCCCTATTTTTGGCCCGCCAAAAAATCAAATCCAATACGTTAAGTTACAGGCTTAATTTCCTTAAAAACCTCAGGGCACCATATTTGTATCAGTATTTTCATGTGAATTTACGGAGGGGGCGCCGGAATGAAGCACAATATACTTTTAGTCGATGACGATTTTGCCTTTAGAAAATCGATGACCTCGTTTTTAGAAGACGAAGGTTTTTTTGTTAAAGCCGTTTCAAGCGGCGACGAAGCGGTCGCAGTTGTTCGGCAGAAATTGATTCCATTTTCACTAGCCCTTATTGACTATCATATGCCCGATCTAAAAGGGCCTGACACAATTAAAAAACTAAAAGAGTATAACTCAAACCTAACGGTGCTTGGACTCTCTGGCGATGACTCAGTCAACGCTCACAATGATTCTTTAGAATCAGGCGCCGTGTTTTTTATTGAAAAAGATATCGGTGAAGCAAAGCTACTAAGCATTTTGCACCGAGCTTGTCGTGAGGTTGAAAAACGCACAAAGCCTGTTTCAATTTCAAGTCATGGCGATAATCAAAAATTAATCGAATCTGTCGGTATGGTCGGAGTTTCTGAGGCCATGGCTGAAGTTGCACGATTGATCCTAAAATTTGGTCCGGCGAACGACACTGTGTTAATCCGTGGAGAAATGGGTACTGGAAAAGAAAAAGTCGCTAGAGCGATCCACAACGCCTCACAGAGGGCTCATAAGCCATTTATCCCAGTAAACCTAGCCAGCATTTCATCAGGGGTGTTCGAGAGTGAACTCTTTGGTCACGAAAAAGGATCTTTTACAGGAGCTGCCAAAGATAGAATTGGATACTTTGAAGCCGCCAATGGTGGCACACTGTTTCTTGATGAAATTGGCGAACTACCAAAACACTTACAGGCTAGTTTACTTCGAGTTCTGCAAGAAAAAACTATTACTCCAGTTGGCTCTAATGAAACAAAAAAAGTTGATTTTAGACTTGTAGCTGCGACCAATGCTCCACTTGAAAATTTAATCGAAAAAAATCTGTTTCGTGAAGATTTGTATTTTAGACTCAACGTTCTTCCTATTCATATAAAACCACTTCGTGAACGCCCTGAGGATATTTCAATATTAGCTCAGCATTTTTTAAAAATGGCTAATTTAGAGCAAGGTCAAAATTTAGTTTTACTCGAATCATCTGTGGACGAATTAAAAAAGCTTAACTGGCCTGGTAATGTCAGAGAACTTGAACATTGTATCAAATTTCTTACAAATCTTTCTAATGGACCACATCTAGAAATTGAACTTCTGAAAGACCGAAAAGATCCTAATTTAATTTCACAAAAGAAAGTTGATCTTGAGACTTTAAAATTCACTCAAATGGCTAAAGAAAAAAATATTGTTCAAAAAGCCATCGAAGAAAGCGGCTCTATTTCGGCAGCCTCACGCCTGCTGAATATTAGTCGCAGCACTGTCCGAGAAAAAATGAAAAAATATGGAATTGAACTAAAACGTGAACTCATACAAGGGGGAAAAGAATGAAAAAAACAATGATGATCTTTATAGCAAGTTTACTTGGTGTCAGTGCATCGAGTTTAGCAGATGAAGCTCAAGCTAAAAAACTCACTCCGCTTCAACTTCGTCAAATTGCATGGGCAATCAAAATTCTTGGAGACACTAAAACACTTTCTGTTTCTGACAATCAGTGTGTTAGTTTCGATCAGGATATTTTAAGCTTACTCGAAGCTGAAGGTCAGGTTCATAACGGTGGAACACAACCGACAACGGTTTGTTTTGGTGGTGGTCCCGGAGCTGCATCAGAAAAGAAGTAGAATTTTTATGACAATAAGTAAAATTAAACCTATTATTGTCTTATCGATTCTTTTGGTGCTCGGAGGAGCGGTATCTATGAAAGCAAATTATCAAGATAAAACTTTAAGAGTCGCATTTCCAGTGCGACTCTTAACAAGCGCTTACGAACCGACTAATATTAATTTTGATTATGAATACATTTTTCTAGAAAATATTTTCTCACCACTTGTTGAAATATCAGCAAGTGGCTCTGTTGAGCCCGGCGTAGCCGAAAAAGTTGAATGGGCCGGAGATGAGCTTAAGCTCATTATTCGAGAAAATCTAAAAACAATATCTGGAAAAAAAATCACCGCTGACGATGTGGTGTTTTCACTCAAGCGATTGCTCGTTTTATCTGGAAATACCCATGGAAATTTTAAAGATATCGTCTGTCCTGGGGTTGATATAAAATCTACTGAAGAAGAATGTCCTGGAATAAGGCAAGATGGCAACACAGTCTATTTAAATGCAAAAGGTCGAAAATCATTTCTACTACCTCTGCTTGGAGCCATTGACTTTGCCGTCATACCAAAATCAAGCGTTGATCCGGCAGCTCTTAAAATAGTTAATTATTCAGAAACAAGCGGCCCCTACTCGGTTGATAGCGATGATGGAAATGGTAACATCATTTTAAAACAAAACCCACATCATTATTTTTCAACAAATGAAGTAGCCAAGAAAATTGTTATTGTGCCGACGGATTTAAAGTCTGGAAATTCAAGCGTTGCTGCTTTTAAAGAAGGCCGAGTCGATCATATTACAACAATTGATGCAACAAAACCAGAAGACGTTATTAATTTTGCACAATCTAATCTGGAATCAGAACTACATGTCACAATGAAAATTCGCACTCTTGTCTTAGTCTTTACACAAAAAGGTGAACAGGAATTTAGCGCAGCCGAGCGCCGCTACATAGGAAAACAAATGAAAGTAGCATTCAATAAGATTTATCAAGGCATCGCCGGAGTTGAACAAAGATCAGAATTTTTTCCGAACCTAAGTGAGGGTGGACTATCTGTTGATCAACAAAATCAGTTAAAAATTGAGTTAAATAAACCAGCCACAGATCCAAAGCGTGAAATTCGCCTTGGAATTATTCGCCGTGGTTCTTTAGAGGAATGGTCAAACCCAATAAAAGAACTACTTCCGCAAGTGAATGCTTCACTTATCGGCTACATTCCTGATTTCAAAAAAGATCTTGCACCCGATGAAATACCACATGCTTTTATTGGATTTACTGATACGGGATTTATGGAAGACATTGGTCTTATTTCATATTCTTTAAACTCAGGTGTTCTAGGACTTGATAAAGATGAGCGTGCTAAGTGGCTCGCTGGCTACATGGCGATTGATGATAAAGAAAAACGGATCAAGAAACTAAAACAACTTCATTTTGAAGCTTTAGCAAGACCGTCGGTTGTTCCACTTATGGCTCTTTCATATACAGCATTAGTAAGAAAGCCATGGAAGATCGAATTATCTGAACTCTATGCAAATAATCAATTATGGCGCATAAAACTCCGCTAGCCGCATGGCTTTATTTAAATAGATCGAAGCTTGATCCTAAATTCACCGAATTTAAAGGGACTGGGGAATTTTTGCCAGGACTCTTCGATTTTTCGACTCGAATTAATTGGAATGGTGTTGAACTTGAAGGGCGTGGTGTTGATGAGCGGCGTGAAATCGCTTTTGAAAAATCCGTCGCCGAGTGTATTGAGCGAATCATTTGTGTCGAAAAAAATATTACATCAGTAGGACTTGCTGTATCGGGTGAAGGTCACGACCCTAATAGCCACGCAAGATTTGAAGCCCTTGAACGACATTATCTAAATGAACATTTGCAAAGGAGAATTTATTTAAAAAAAATTGAATTTAAAAACAATCTTGTACAGGCATTTCTAAGTAACAACCCAGATTGTAAGGTTGAATTTTTTAAAATGCTAACTCCAAATCACTTACATGGTTTAGTTTGTCGGATTTCTGGTGTAAATCGAAATGCCTTTGGATTTGCGCTCTCTGAATCAAGTCACGATTCAGAACGAAGATCATTTTTAGAGGCAATTCCAAGTTTTGCATGGCTTAAGGCAAATGCCGATGCCAAAATGAAAAATCAGAACATCCCATGGCAAATATCAAATGATTTTATATCAAACATTTCTCCGCTATTGGGCGACAGTTTCATAAAGCATTTGCAAATTTTAATTTTTCCAAACCTTGTTTTTGAAATAATTGATTACTCAAATATCAGAATTTTAAATACCATATCGATGAGCGCAGTGAGATATACAGCTACAGCAAGCGAGTCTGAACAATGCTTGTAATGTCACCCAAAGATAGAATTAAAAATTTTGAAAAGAGACAGTTCGTCGTCTCGGCTCTTGTCTTATTAATATTCATCGGATTAGCACTGATATTTAATACGCTTTATATTCAATCTGTAGCTGATGATAACACGAAACTTATTTCTAGGTTTGTAAAAATAGGAGACTTTCGAGAAGCTTCTTTAATTTTACAGGAGACAAGGCTGTCAAAATTTTTAAGTATCAAGTACAAATCACCTGTTGAAGGCCGCTCATTTACACTACCGCCAAGTATTGAGCTAGAGTCAAAGAAATCATTCTGGAGTTTAATTTCATCTGATGAATACCCAACGGAGCTTCATAACGAACTTAGCAACGGTCCGGATGATACAATTATCTATGAGTACTCACGATTTAGATTTGCTCCCTATGCTCTTTTTATTTGGCTCATTTTAAATTTAGTGTCGATACCACAGACTCGATTCATGAAAAAACGATTGATTGAACAATTTAATCAAGATCTTGAGTTACAGAAAAAAATTGCAAAAAGCGAACTTGCTCATCAGGTTAGGCATAACTTACGAACGCCTCTCGCTGCGCTGATGAGAATTCCAAGTCGTCTTCCGTCAACTGTTGCTAAAGATAAAGATCTTCTTAATGTTACAATAAATCAAATTAAAGATCTTGTTGCAAAACTAGATGAAAAAAAGTCTGAAGAACTCAAAAATGAAACCACAACCAACATTTATGCGACATTAATTCAGGCTCGGCATGAGCTTGAACTTTTCGTGCCCAAGGGAATCGATTTTCGCTTTGATGTCGATGACATGATTTTATCGACCTTGGTATCTCATGTTCCTGTAGAAATGAGATCCATCCTTGGAAATTTAGTTACAAACTCAGTCGAAGCATTGGACGGATCTGGCCGAATTCAAATCAAATGCCGTGATCTAGGTGCTGAGGTTGAGATCACGATTTCAGATAATGGGCGTGGTATTGAAAAAGAAAATCTGCCACTTATATTTAATAAAGACTTTTCATTTGGTAAGAAAAATGGAACCGGTGTTGGGCTTTGGCACGCTAAAGAATTTATTACTGAATGGGGTGGCTCGATAGTCGCTCAGTCTACAATTGGCCTTGGAACCACATTAAAAATAACTTTACCGATAAATGACCGTGAAGCATGGTATTTACCAAGACTTAAATTTGATTCACATTCAAAAATCTATGTCTTAGATGACCAAGAGTCTGGACGGGCTTTATGGAAACTAAAATTTGATGACACCGAACTACTAAAACAAACTGTTTTTATGAGCAAAGGCTCTGAGTTGATAACCACATTTGGAAACATTTCAGAATCACCAGAAAAAAAGGTATTTCTTTTTGACTATGACTTGGGTGGTGGTGACACCGGCCTAGATTGGCTCAATAAAATGCCAAAGGCTGCAATGAGATGTTTAGTGACGGGACACTTTGACAATGATGACGTTCGTGCATCCTGCTTGAAATCTGGCGTTTATATGATACCCAAAAGTCAGATCGCAGATATTCCGTTAGTAGTTCTCTAATTTCTATAGTTCCAATAAAATTTTAACCCCCCCCCAGCTGGTAAAAAATCAGCTTCGCCATGGTGGACTCCCGCCAGTCTATCAATTTTTATCTAACATATCATAACGATTAAGTTTTACAAAAACAGAGGGTGGCGATCATCCACCACCCTCACTCATCCACTCAATCTATTCAAAAATCAAAAATTTAAAATCAAGTCATGCACTTAGCTGATTTTATGTCATGCCAGTTTCTAGATGCCTCCAGCTTGCAATTTATAAAGGTGAAAGGTCGTTCGTAGTAGAACGAACTCAATAACAAATAACTAAGGAGGTGCATCTATGAATGCAAACAAAAAAACAAAAACTGTGATGAGTGATAAAGAACTCAATCTTTCACTTATCAATCTAGAAAAAGTTGAACCCATCAGCCTCTGGCAAAAATTGAAAAAATCATTTTCAACACCAGAGCCAACAATTCACGACTGGGAAAGAATCGAGTCAAAACCATGTCGTCATAAATTTGAAGAATACCAATGGAGGAATTTCTAATGTCACGAACTCTTAAAGATAAACGAGACATCTATCGTACAGAGCAAGAACTTGTAGAACGACGAAAGCCAAGCCCCATGTTTAAACGTCGATATTTAAATTTTAAAAAATCTGGTGTTCCCGATGATGGTGAATGCTGTCCAGAATGTGCTGGTCTTACTGATTTTCAAAACGGTTATCTGACTTGCTCTGAGTGCGGTTGGACTGAAGATGTTGTTGAAATGTTTGAAATGGAAAGGTTTGCAGTATGAGTAATTCAAATGACTTTCCATTCAGTAACGTAGTCCCAATTAGAAAATCAGAAACATTTGGCGTTTACACCGGCGAGATCACATCATCTGGTGAAGTGATCGAGGGAGAAAGTGTTGGCGTTGCGTTTTTAAAATCGGGATCTAAAAAGTTTCGGCTAAAGCTTTTTACTCATCCAAGCACGCAATATTTTATTTTTCCTGACGAGAATGACGACAAAAAATACGTGGTTTTGAGTCTTGATGAGTATCAACTGCCAACAGGTGAAACCAAAGCCAGTTGGTATCGAGTCGGTGAAGGTGAACTTTGCGGAAGTTTTATTGCGCTTAGAATGCAGCTTCTTTCTGAGAAAATTTTCTTATGCTTGTTTCCAGATAAGTCAGAAGGAATGGAGGACAGCATTGCATCTTAAATTAATTAACAAAGGAGGTACTCTTATGAATAAAAAATATTTTCTTTTTACATTAATGTTAGCCGCAGTTTTTATGGTCTTACCAGAATTGGGGCTTGCGAGCGTTGAATCATCACTCATGGGAATTCAGACCAAACTAACTCGGGTCATTTTGCCAACGCTTTCAATTATTGGCATTGCATGGGCTGCATTTAGTTTAATGAGTGGTAACGAAAAAGCAAAGACTCACATGTGGTATGCCATTCTAGGCAGTATCATCGGGTTTGGCGCACAGGCGATTGTGGACTTCATTTCACAGACGGTGCACTAATGAGTGATAATACTTTACTGACATCATCAGTGCCACGAACTCTTGAAACTAAGAATAAAATTCTAGGTCTAGAACTTTCAGATGTACTGATTCTACTTTTGAATTTATCAGTTCAAAATTTAATTTTTGGTTCTACATCAATGAAAATTCCCATGGTTTTTGGCACCAGCCTTGTACTGTTTTTGATCTTGTTTTTATTTAAAAGAGGAAAACCAGATCTATTCTTGCAACATTATTTTGAACATTTAATTTCCCCAACAGTTTTTTCAGCTAATTCAACTGACGGCACTTATAGAAAATTTAACAAAGGGGGTGAATTATGAATCAAATACCACTATGTGAACAACTGCCATTTTGGGAGTTTGAATCTGCTCCTATCCCACATGTGATCTTATGGGATGGGTCATTGTCATCTGGTTTTGAACTACTACCACTTGATATTGAATGTTTTGATGAGGCTCGAATAAATCAGCTCGCCTTCGGACTACGTTCCTTTGCAAACTCTCTTCCAGAGGGTATGAGCGCACAGTTTATGGTCGTGAATGATTCTGAAGTTAGCGATGTTATAACTAAGCATCTTGAACTCATCACAACCCAGAATATTTTTCTGAGCGAATTGGATCAAAAAAGGTCAAATCTTTTGATGAAACAAAAAGATGAAGGAAATTTATTTAGACCAAGATTGTTTTTTTTCATGAAAACAAGTCCTGCACAGAAACCTAAATCATTTTCATTTGCCCAAACTAAAAAATTCGCTGTCGAGTTTGAAAAAGGATACGAGGACCAAGTCCAAACACTTTCGCAAGGCTTAGAAAGCGCCAAAGGATCACTTTCATCGCTTGGGTTTCTAGCATCTGATTTAACAAAAAATGACTTTGTTGAAATTTTGTATCGCCACCTTAATCCTAAGCGATCCTTGATAATCGAAAAACCTGACATAAAAAATAATGATGTGGGTTTAAATTCAGCATCGCCTCGTGAGCAGTTAGTTTTTGGTGATTTAGTTCTAGATCAGGAAGACTTTATGATTGATGGATTAAAAACCAGAGTGCTGACACTTAAGACATTACCAGAGATGACATTTGCCGGAATGATGAGTGGATTTTTAGCTCTGCCGTTTCGATATGAATTATTTTTGTCATTTCATATTCCTGATCAGTCAAAAGAAATGAAAAGTCTTGATCAAAAGCGACGAATGGCTCATTCGCTTTCGGCTAACAATGGGACCCGAGTTTCTGATTTAGAAAGTGAGTCACGTTTATCACAGACCACGGATCTTATTCGTGAAATCATTGAAACTGGGCAAAGAGTTTTTCAAGCTCAGCTTTTAATTGTTTTGAGGGAAGAAAATTCATCTGCTGGTATACGAAAGCTTAACCTTCACACTAAAGAGGTATTAGCCAAATTTAAAACCCTGAGTGGCTCTGAAGGTATTCAAGAAACCGTCGGGGCATGGAAGATTTTTAAATCTGATTTGCCACTAGCACCAATTTATTTAGTCAGATCTAAAAAGCTTAAAACAAATAACCTGGTCGATTTTTTTCCACTATTTGGCGCTGCTACTGGTGATGAAAAGCCAGTGTGTCTTTTAAAAACACGACTTGGAACTTTGTATTCGATGAATCCATATTCATCAAGACTTAGTAATTACAATGCGCTTGTTACCGGATCTAGCGGCTCAGGTAAGAGTTTTGCGAATAATTTTTTAATGCTTCAGCAAATCGCTCGTGGCACTAGGGTCTATATCATTGATATTGGAGGCTCCTATAAAAAAATGACTCAGGTTCTGGGCGGACAATATTTTGAAATCAATTTAAGTGGTGATTATGTCATTAACCCATTTGAATTAAAAGACCCGTTGTGTACACCTAGTGGTGAGCGTATTAAAAGTTTAGTGAGTGTCATTGAACAAATGGTCGTTGATAACGGCGAAAAACTCTCTCGCTTTGATCGAGTACAATTAGAAGAAGCATTAATTTCTGTGTTTGATTTAGTTCGTAGTGAAACAAATGGAACCAAATCGCCGGTGTTGTCTGATTTATCAAAATACTGCCTTAAGCATAGCGATGAATCACTGAAACGAATTGGCAAAATGCTGTTTCCTTGGACTGGGAAAACTCCTTACGGTAAGTTGCTCGATGGCTCTGGAAAAATCGAAGCTGATCGACCGATTGTTGCTTTTGATTTAAAAGGGCTATCGCAATATCCAGATCTACAATCTGTGATGATTATTATTTTGACAAATTTTATTTTAGAACATGTTGAAACTGATAGATCAACTCCGAAGCGAGTTCTACTTGATGAGGTATGGGATCTTTTAAAGAGTCCTGCGGCGAGTTCTTTTATGGAGTATGCAGCTCGTACTTTTAGAAAAACTGGCAGCGGTATTACATTCATCACTCAAGGTGTGGAAGAAATCGTAGCCAGTGGCATGGGACCAGCGATTTTAAATAATACTTCTACAAAACTTATCATGCTTCAAAAAGGTGACACGGCTGTTCTGCGAAATACTTTAAAATTAAATTCACAGGAACTAAGGCTTATTCAAAGTTTAGAGCAACGAAAAGGACAGTTCAGCGAAGGCTTTTTAATGGAGGGTGAATCTAGACAAGTGATTCGTATCGAGCCATCACCGCTTGAGTACTGGATTTCAACATCTGATGCTAGAGACAATCAATTCATTGAGCATTTAAAATCAGGTGGTCTAAGCTTAGAAGAATCTCTAGTTAAAGCAAGCTCTGTTGCTCCATTCGGTGTGGCCTACCAAAATTTATCAATTCCGGCGGCTGCATGAAAAATAAATTTTCTGCATTGATAATTGCAACTTTGATTTTCATGGGGCCAAGGTCTGCGAAAGCAGACCTTTTCGGGGGCGATGTCGTCGTGCTAACACAGATTTTGGCTCAAGCGATTCAAACAGTGATCACATTAAAGAGCGTGCTTGAAAACGGAAAAGACTCTTTAAATCTTATGCGTGATCTAAATGCTGGAGTCAGAAGTGGTCTTGATCTTATTCGTATCATTAACCCACATTTTAACCCTGGGGTATATGGTAATTTAAATACGGCTGATGACGTCCTAAGAGCTCTTCAATCTGTTTACGGCGCTGTTCCTCAAGGAATGGATGAGGATCTCATGAAATCCCAAGATCAAAGCGTTGCTGAAGTGATTTCTATGAATCGAAATTTATACGAATACGCTGATCAAGTTGATCTTGAGCGTGATAAAATTTTATTTCACGCACAAGTGGTTAGCCCTCAAGGAGCAGGTAAACTTCAAAATCAGGCGCTCGCTGTATTGATCGGAGTTTCGACTCAGCTTTTAAGAACGCAATCACAGATGTTAAAGATCATGGCGCAAAATATGGCCTATGATACCAGAAAAGAAAAACTTGCGACTCAAAACTTCCAAGAAAATTATCAGGGGCTATCCCGAGGCTTTGGCAGCCTTCCGAAGGAGGCAAGGCTGCCTAGAATCGGAGGTGGCCAATGAATGCAAATTTAGAAGTTTTGGGCTCTCTTGTTCAAGATCTGCATCATGGCTTAAGTCAATTGTTCTATATCATGTTACCAGTGGCCGTTTTATTTTCAGTGGTGTTTGGTTACTTAAAATCAGGAGAAGCCAATTATCCCGATATTATTAAGCGATCCTTTGTGGCAGCACTTTTGTTAGCTTCATTTCCTGAAGTTTCAAATTTGATCCTAGATATTTGCGATGGACTGGCACTAAAAATTGACAACATGTCTGGCATTGAAACTTTCATGCGAATGGCTGAAGAAAAATCAAGAAGCTATGCCATAGCGAAAAATGTTCTGCTGCTTAAGTTTGACGATTTATTTATGGCCATCCTGAGCTTTGGTAGTTTTTTACTGCTGCTACTTGCTCGTTATATCACAGTTGCGCTCTATTATTTTTATTGGGTACTTCTTTCGATCTGTGCGCCGCTGATGATTCTTTGTTACGTGTTTCCAAAAACCGCAGGTATTACAGCAAACCTATATAAGGGCTTAATCGAAGTAGCGCTGTGGAAAGTGATTTGGGCCGTTATGTCGGCGATGCTCACATCACTTTCATTTGGGAATATCTATAAAACTGATGGCTCCTATTTAACCCTGATTGTGATGAACTTTGTGATTGCTATAGCTTTATTGTTTACACCAATGATTATGCGATCACTCATCGGCGAAGGTGTGCAAGCCACAGCACAAACAATTGGAACAACGGCAGCGCTGGCAGCTGTAGCACTGCCCACACGAATTGCCACTGTTCATCAGGTTTCAAGAGAGATGATCTCAAATACTAGGCTATATGCAAGTCAAAAATTTCAAAACATTCAATCAACATTTAGATCCAAAGGATCTTAGAAGGAGGTGTATTTATGAATACAAATAAAAAAATCAATCTACAAATAAGTTCTTACCCAAAAGCCATGCAGCAATTTGCAATCGAGAATTTTAATATCAAGTACCTGTGCGCAGGACTTCTGGCTGTCACATTTTTACTGACGTTACTGGTTCTCTTTCTTGTAAAACAAAGACCACTTGTTATTGCACTTGATAATACCGGCGAAATTTCAAAAATTGAATTTAAAGTCACTGATCTACAAATTCAAGCCGCCGTTAAAGAGTACATCAACTATCGCTACTCATGGGATGAAAAGACAATTTCTGAGTCGATCAGTAAGGCTAAATTTTTTGTGCTACCATCACTCACACAAGCTTTTGAAAGATCAATGTTAGAAGTTCAAAAGTTTGTTCGAGAAAAGAAAGTTAAACAAAGAGTCTATCCTAAAAATGTTTCGCTTGATCTAAAAGAAAAAAAAGTCACTGTTGTTGCTGATCGAATCACCGAGTTTGATAATTTAAAAGCTGCGACTGAAATGAAAATTACTTTTCAATTTACCGTCGAGGATAGAACCGTCGTAAATCCATGGGGTATTTATATCACAAAAGAGTCCGAAGAGGTTGCACGATGAAATATATTTTATTTTTCATCAGTTTTCTGATTTGCGCTATTTCATCAGCTCAAATCAGGAAAGTTGTCTACAGAGAAGATCAAATTCTAACTATAAAAACAGCTCTTGGGATTGCGACCATTATTCAACTACCTGAAACTATTCAGTCGGCAATTATTGGCGATCAATCAGGATTTAAGATCGAGTATCTTGATAGGGCCGTCACAATTAAACCTCTTCGAGGAAATGCAAAGACTAATTTGTATTTAGTTACCGATAAGAAAAGATACAATGTGCGGCTGCACACTAAAAATCAGGACGGCGCTGATTACATTGTTTATATCTTATCAGATTCTAACAATGGCAAGAAGTCTCAAACTAGATGGATTACATCAAAGAAATCGAGTGAAGCAAATGGTTTGATCCTAACCCTTGAAAGACTTGGCTATTCACAAGGTGATTTTGTGCTATTAGATCTTTCGTTAAAAGTTAATACAAATGAAAGACTGTCACTAAGGCCAGAAGATGTTTGGATCTATCAAGAAAGTAGCTCGAAAGTCATAAATAGCCTTTTTCTACCTGGTACAAAATTAGAAAAAGATAAGCCAGTTAAAATTGGAATTTCTTTGTCACGATCTGAACTCGCAAAGGGAAAGCCAGTTCGTGTTGAATTAAAAGGAACTAAAACAGTGTCTATTAGTATTTCTGAGGCTGCAGTATGGAAGTAATCTCAAAAATTAAGAACAGCTTTTCTAAAGTAAATTCTTTTTTCAAAAAATTGAAATTAGTTTTTGTTCGAGAAAACGACGTGAGTCAGAAAAAAGATATCAACTTTACAGCTTTTAGAAACTTAGCCGTGATTGGCGTTGTTTTATTTGTAGCAGTTGTTTTTATTTTACCGACTGAAGTGCCTGTGGAATTTACTGAAAAAATTGAAAAGGCAAAATCTGATGAGCATTCAAGTTCAACAAATGAACAGCCCTCCCAAGCGTCTTCAGCTCAAAATTTATGGGGACCACCAATTAATACTATGCCGCTTTCCGGTGGTGCTCACGAAGTGAATCACAACACTTCGATGATTATTGGTAGTTCACAGAATGCAAAAACCCAGCTTCGTGCTGGGCAAAGACTAGCACTGCGGTTACTTGATAATGTTATTGTTTCGCAAGAATCAGTGCCCGTTTTAGCTGAACTTATTTTAGATTCTGTCACGGACTCAGGGCTTAGGTTGCCAGCCGGAACAAGATTTTACGGCGAAGCTAGTTTTCAAAAAGGCAGTGATCGTGCGCAAATTCGATTTAGTCAAATATCTATGCCTAACGGAAAAATCAGAAAGATTGCTGCAAATGCCTTGAGTAAAGACGGACAGCCAGGAGTTATTGGTCGTGTATTTTCTGATGGAGCCAAAAATGCGGCAGGCCAGATACTAACTACTTTTGTCGGAGGTCTTGCACAAGGTTCTATGGAAACCGATTTACTTGGCCGCTCTAAAGGAGGAATCGAAAATGGTTTGCTGGGCGCTGTAGCTGCAACGGCTCAATCACGAGCACAATCTTACGGGGAAAAACTAAAAACAGAGCGTGAATGGATCGAACTTAAAACAGGCACCGAGTGCGACGCTGTTTTAAGTGATTCATTCAAACTTCAAAATGGAGGTGATGAATATGAGTAATGACAAAAGATCAGAAATGACAGATAGAGGATTTTTTATATTGGTCGTGACACTTGGAACTTTTGTGATTTGGCTAAAATACAAAGTTCAAATTGTGATGTTCTATTTAAAATGGCGAATTGCAATTGCTTTCGTTATCACAGCGCTAATTTTAATGGCTTTCTTGATGCTAAAGAAAAAATGGCTCTCACTTTTTAAAAAAAAAGACATTGAAAATGATGTCATCAAACCAAAAGAAAACGAAGATGCCGTTTATGCAGGTATGTCTGACAGTGGAAAATCTGTTTTTATAAAGCAGACTTTTAGAAGAATGCACACTCAGATTGTTGGTACAACAAACGCCGGTAAAACTGAGTCAGTTATTCTACCTTGGGCGATTGATGATATTAAAAAGGACCGAGGGCTTTTGATGATTGATGGAAAGTCTGATTCAAATTTACTTGATAAACTTTATGCCTATGCAAAAAAACATCATCGAGAGCAGGACATTAGAATTTTATCAATTTGTAACGTTGGAATTAGCCATACATTTAACCCCCTATCTGGTGGCACTGTACTCGAAGTTGCCGAACGAGTGTTTAGCGCCCTAAACTTTGAAAACGAATATTTTAAAAGTATTCAGTATGATGCGTTTTTACATTGCCTGTTAATTTTAGAAGCCTCGAATGTGAAAGCCACCCCCTACCGGGTGATTGAGTGTCTTAAAAATGAAAAGGTATTATCTGAGTTTGTTATGACTACACAGAACGAGCGGCTCATTTCATGGTCAAAAGATTTCTTAAAGCTATCAAAAGAAGATCGTGAGCAAAGAACAAGTGGTCTTGTGGCGCAACTTCAAAGTTTTACTATTGGAGAAATGGCTGGGATTTTTAATTGTGAGCATTCGGATATTAATTTGGAGCAGGCTCTGGAAAATGGCGAAATCATTTATTGCCAACTGCCAGCTCTAAAAATTCCAACTTTAGGTAAAGCCACCGGCAAAATGATTCTTCAATGTCTGCAAAGTGCGGTCGGCTCGAGGCACCTTGGAAAGTATCATGAACAAAAATTCTTTTCGGTGTATTTAGATGATTTTACCGAATACTTAACTCCAGGTTTTGTGACGTTACTAAACAAATCAAGAAGTGCAAATGTAGGGATTGTGTTTGCTCATCAAGCTTTGGGTGATTTGAAAGCACTTGGCGACGGAGTCATGAATACGATTTTAACAAACTCAAATTTGAAAATCTTCATGCGCACAAACGAGCCCGAATCAGCCAACTACTTTTCAGAAGTCATCGGTACGGCTGAAGGATCAAAAGTCACTGAAAGACAAAAGCAAAGCTTATTTGGATCTGAAAAAACTGGTGATGGTTCTGTTCGTGAGGTGGAAGAATTTAAATTTCATCCCAATATCTTTAAACAAAATCTTGGCATTGGTGAAGCCGTTGTCGTCCTTCCGCATGAAAAAGGAAGTCTTCCAATACGACTTAAGTTCAAGAAATCGTTTGATTTAGATAAGCCAGTCATCCCAAAGGTGAATAAAACAGAACCGATAAGCCTAGCCAAAAAGTTAGAAACTGAGTCGGAAATAAATGCCACATCTCCGAAAACAACAGGCAGTGTGATGAGCGCAATTTTGGATGAACAAAAAAGGACGGCGTCATGAAACATACACTTCTTTTGTTTATGATAGCGTTACTATCATCTTGCGCAAGTAAACCAAAGTGCGGAAATCCAGAAGGTGCAAGATCTGTTTTAGTTGGTGCTTCAACTTGCCAAGTTAGAATACGTCAGGTCAATATCGGCTCTGATTTTAATATTCCAGAAAGTTTAAAAGATAAATTAGCTCCAGAATTCACCTTAGAATGGCAAGAAGCTCGATTGATGAATGGGCAAATTGAAGTTGGCCATTTCGTTCTTGTACCATGGTCAAATGATTCAAAGGCGGCAAAATGAGACCATGGCGAGATGATATAATTCAAGAAGCCTGTGAGTTTGCTGCTCGTTGGGGCTTTTTAACTCAGTCACTATTTTTTGAATTTATGTGCCCGATGAGTCGTGCTCATAAATTTAGATATTGGAATTCGCTTCTTGAAAGTGGCAAATTTATTCGCTCTAAATCTAGTGATAAGATTTTAATTTTGTCAGCTAAAGGACGAAACATTTTAGGCGGAAATGCAAGACCTGCTCGACAATCAATTTATATTGCACATGATTCCGTTGCTGCTCGGGTCATTCTATCGCTTACAAAAAGAGACTTGATTTCAAAATACTGGCTTGAAGATGAGCTGATGAGAAATCCGATTGAAACCTATTCTGTACTTGGTTGCGAGCAAGTTTTAAAAATTCCTGATGTTGTTTTTGATTTAAAAATAAATGGTGGCGGGACTGTTCGATGCTCTCTAGAAGTTGAAAAAACGACAAAACCAATTGCTCGTTATGCTAAAATTGCACTGGCTTATTTGGGCTATCAAAAAGTAAATGTCATGCTATTTGCTGTGGACAATACCGCTGCCGAGAATATTCTTCGAAGATCCTTTAGCAGCAAAGCATTTGTTGATAAACAAAAAGTACCAGGCCTATTCAATCTAAATGAATTCAAACCAGATGACCTGGAAACAAATATTCGTTTCAACGATCAGGAGCTAACTTTTAAAAATATGTTGTCACTTTTAACAAAGTTAGAAATTAAGCGGCTCAAGTTTTCCCGAGACGATAAAAAGACAGCCGTCTCGTTAAAAATTGAAAGAAATCAGGAAGCAGCCTGATGAAAAAACAAAAGAAAATCAAGCAAATGCGGCCCACCCAGTCTCGTCCCCCTAAATCTACGATTTTTCCTGTCCACCCCCACCCAACGAGTTGATTGGAGGTGGACAGGAACCGGGGGACGAGACTGGGTGGGTAATACAAAAACAAAAAAATATTAAAAAATAGGAGGTGTAATTATGAATAAAGAAGAAAAAGAACTAAAGACAAAAAATAAAAATGAAGAAAATATGGCGAAAATTGCGATTTCTAAAGAAGCTGATCGAGCACTGGTTGAGGTGTTAAATAGAATTGACGAAAAATTTGATGCGGGTCGAGCGACGAAGCAAGATTTAGCGTCACATATCATTATGCGCTTTGTTTCTAGCTGCACTGAGAAAGAAATCCATGATATGAGGGTATTGTTTTTTGATCCAATAACGGCAATGGAGGTGAAAATGAAGCGTATAAAAGAAACTGGCGTTATCCCAGATTCAATTCGTGATCTATTACTGCAAGAATTTTTAGACGCAAGTCCACAGCCAACTGCGAAAAAAGCTAAAAAGAGCTTGAATCAAAACATTATCATAGATAATGTTGAAGAAAGTAAGGAATCGGCATGAAGCCTAAAGAATTTCGTGAAATACGAGAAAAAATGGGGCTTACGCAAAAGCAACTTGCCGAAGTATTTGGATTATCGAGTTACTTGCCAGTGAACCACTATGAAAGCGGTTTTAGAACGCCAAGCGTATTGATTCAATCGATCATGAGAATTTTAGATCAGTGGCCCGAGAAAAAAAGATCAGAGCTGCTGACAGAATTAAAGGATCATTGTGCAGAACTCAGAAAACCCAAGCGAAAAGGCTCTAAGTGAGTCTGAAAATTGTAACAACAACCGATGACACTTTTTCTAAAGCAAAGGATTTGATTGTGAAAGTAAGATTTGAAAATGACAGCACTCCAGAAGGAAAACTTCGCATGAGCCAGGCGAAAGAAATTATCTGTCAGCTTATTTTACTTGGCCAGAAAAAAGGTCGTCCTGTGAGTCGAGAGGAGATTTTAGATGAAGTCGCTTAAGATTGGGGCCTACATAAGGGTGTCAACGGAAGACCAGGTAAATGTTTTTGAGGGATCGCTAGATTCGCAAAAATATAGAATCAATGAGTTTGTGCAGTATAAAAATCGTCAGCAAGCTGACTGGGGAAATATCGTCGAGTTTTACGTTGAAGAAGGCGTATCCGCCGGAACGACGAATCGACCTGTTTACCAAAAACTAATGTCTGACGTTCGCAAAGGGAAAATAAATTTAATTCTAGTCAGTGATTTGACACGGCTTTCGCGCAACTTGATGGATTTCTGCTCTCTTATTAATGAACTAGAAAAGCATCATGCAAGTTACCTTTCGATGAAAGAGCAGTTTGATACAAGCACCCCTATTGGTCGCATGCTTGTATATATAATTATTATTTTAGGTCAATTTGAAAGAGAGCAAACAAGTGAACGTGTGGCAGTGAATTGCCATTCACGGGCACTACGCGGTCTTGTGAATGGTGGCCCAGCTCCGATGGGTTACGACAAACATCCCGACAAAAAAGGTTTGCTTGTGGTAAATGAAAGCGAAGTTCAAATCGTTCAAAAAATATTTCAAATATTTTTGGATGAAGGCTCGCGTGCGAAAGCGGTGGCGAAGCTGAACGAATTAGGAATTAGACCTAAGCGAACTTCCACAAAACAAAAAGAAAATCAAAATTCAATTTGGAATTATCAAAGCTTAGGTTCATTGATTGAAAACATCGCGTACATTGGAAAGCGCGAAGTAAATAGAGTCTATAAAGATGAAGACCCGTCCCACTTGAAACCTTGGCAAAAATATCAAATTGTTCCTGCCGCATGGCCTGCGATTTTAGATGAAAAGATATTTTTCGATGCTCAAAGTTTACTTGAAGAAGCGTCACTAAGAGAACGCACACGAATGTCCAAAACTGAAAAGCGCATTTTTCTTCTGACGAGCATACTGACTTGTGGAATTACAGGAATACCACTTGTCGGCCAAGCCGGTCATGGAAGTAGCGGAACTATTCATAGGTATTATCATTATTCGCGTCGTCCAAAAGATTTAAAAGTCGTAAGACCTCGTTTGAATGCGGACGAACTGGAAGAAAAAGTAATTTCTGAATTGCGATCGGCTTTAGTGACTCAAGGGTATTTTGATGATTTAGAAAAAACTCTAAAATCACAATCAGATAGCAACACCAAAGGTGGCGCTGCGGAATTTGATCGCGCACAAAAAGAACTTAAGGACATTCAAAATCGCATTACCTCGATTTGGACAAACCAATCTAGAATGCAATTGAGTGAAGATGCTCTGAAACTGGCAAGTGATGAACTCAATCGTCTTGCGAAACAAAAGCAAGACCTTGAGAAATACTTATCAACCCTTGATCCAAAAGCCAGTGACCCGTTTGCTTTTAAAGAGCAAACTCTGTTCGTCGAAAATCAAATCCGGTGGTGCATGCAGGGCTGGGCTAAAGCGACGCCAGCCATGCGTAAGCGACTATTACGACGAACTATAAAAGAGATCGTTGTGACTCAAACAGAGCTTTTAATTACGTTCTGGACGAACTCTGAAGATCGGGATTTTTCTCTTAAAGTGGAGCCACAAGGCGAAAACTCAAATGATAAGTCTAACATTATTTCATTTGGTCGTCGAAAACGCCCAGCTCCCAATGCGAATGAAAGAAGACGTGCGATATCCTCAGGTACGGTCCCTGATTCGGCAGCCGAGGCTGCGGGTGAGAATTTAAAATGTGCTGTTGGAGAAAACCAGAACTCCTCGATCAGAAGTTCAGGTAACGATAAAATTGGTAGTGAGAGGCGGACTTGAACCGCCGACCTACGGATTATGATTCCGTTGCTCTAACCAGCTGAGCTACCCCACCGATTGAAATAAATTGAAACTCAATTCTTAAACTCTAAGTTGCTTTTAGTCAAGCAGACCTTTTCACTAAGCAGTTTTCTATTTTATTGGGCCTTTGGCTTGTTAGGATCTTTTCTAAGTCTAGAGAATGACTAGGCTAAATTGACTACCACTGAGATTGCAATTGGAATCAATGATGGAGCCCTCTATCTATAATAGAGGCCATAATAAATGGGGGAACCAGTGATTAAACTAATTTATTCTTCATTAGTGATTCTTATTTTGATGACGGCCTGTGAGAAAAAAAATGTTCCTGAGAAAGAAGGGGATGATAAGCTCGCATGGCTTCAACAAACTGACAGGCTCGTTGTCATTAATGAAACAGGTAGTCCTATTTCAACGGCTCAGATGCTCATTGGAAATAAGAACTCTGAAAATTCTTGGATTGATGCTAACGAGCAAGGTGAGATCATTTTTCCCTCGTCTTGGAAAGAAATCGATACACTGACCATTTCGGCTCCAGGATACCTAACAGTTACCCTATTTAATCAAAGTCCCTCCATTCAAACAGTCAAACTAAAAAAACTTCTACCCCTTCCCCACCTTAAACTGGAAGGAGGCATTAGTGGGGTTCCTACAAAAGATAAGGATGGGATTGTAGATTTCTCATTAGTCATGCAAAGCTTCCTTAAAAATGATATTCTGCAATTCGATGTTAATAAAATTATAAGTCCATGGACTGAAAATTTAAGTGTTGCTGGTTTTGATATCCCTCTACCTCAAAATATTTTTCTGCCAAGCCAAAAAGAATCCTATTTTATTACCGTTTTTCTAGAAAAATTAAAATTCACTTTAAATTTTGCCGATTTTGGAGTCAAAAAAATATCCACTATTCGTGGTCGTTTTCCTTTTAAAAAAATTATTTCTGAAGTTCAAAATAAAAAACCATACTACGAGCTCATAAATTATTTTGAAATGCTATCCAGTGGAAAAACGACAACAACTCTCGATGGAAATCTGGCAAAAGTAACGATCCCGGCAAATCAACTTTTATTTGATCAATTAAAAACTGTCATCGCCCCTGTATTACCTCAAGATCAAGTGATGCTGGGTTTAAATTGCCTCAAATCCGAGATGAATTATTCACCCATTGACATTAAGTATTTTAAATCAAAGGACAGCTTCAATTTAAAAGCTGTTAATTCTGAAGATCAATTCTTTGTAGGAGTGATAAAAAATAAAAACGAATTCAACTTAAGCAATGAAAATACCGAACGCATGAGCTTGGTTATACTTCCTTGGGACACAACAACAAATTATAAATTTTTGCCTCTTATGAACAATCCTCAAGTTTTTGGCAGAAAAGAATTTCATTTCAATCCCCCTGATAATTTAGATGGTTTAAGAATAGTTGGGTTTACGGCAGTGATATCAGAAATTAAATCAATAACCTTAGACAGCGGGAAAAATGTCGATATCAAATTAGCAAAATGGGAATTCCATTCACCTCAATGGTCCGACAAAATAACTCTTCCTGATTCGCTCTTACCTAGCGAGAATCACTATCGATTTGAAATCTCATTTCTGAGTCAAAAAGCAGATAACAGTAGAAATGTAGATTTTTTTTCAGTAGACTGGAATCATGAATCACAAGTTGAAAACGCAACTCATATTACCAAAAGCGCTGTTAATTTTTAATTTCTTATGTTTTTTATCAGCTTGTAATTTATTTGAATTACAAGCTGATAAAAATGAAAAATTAAAAACAGTACGGCTAGCTCCGCAAAAAGTTTTTTTTGCTAATTATGACTTAGTTTGGAAGGCCGCCCTCACCACCCTCAAATATTCAATCACCGATCAGAATCAAGAAACAGGTCACATTGAAACTGATTATATAAAGGCCTCTGATGGAGGGTGGAGTCGTCCTGATGCTACCAAGCCGCTTTCTGGGGCCATAAAATATAAAATTTTGATGTCATTTGTAAGAATAAAAACTGAGTCTGGAAAATTTGGAGTCAAAGTCACTATTGACAAAAGAATTGAGAAGGTAAAGGATTTTTTTTCTGAAGTTGAAATCCTAGATTCCGATGGTCTGGAGGAGAAAACTTTGTTTTATCGGATGGAAAGAGAATTGCTTATAGAAGAAGCCATCAAGAAACTAACTAATGAACCTGAGGAATCCCACTAAAGCGAAATAAAAATCCTAAAATGAAGAAGTGTCACCTAAAACTTGCTTTTTACAAATTGAATGCGTTCATTAACGCTCTGATTTTTAAAGCTCCGAATCTCTTGATCATTTAAAACTAATTTTTGTGCCCCTTTTAAGCTTCCTTCAACAATGCCTTTCTCATTTTCATTTAACAGCTTTAGAAAAAGACTTTTTTCAATGAGTCTTGGGTTTTGAGATAGTGCAGCTATAATTTGTTTACGTATCCAAAGCGACTGGTTCTTTTTTTTGTTTCTTTCTTGAAACAACTCTTCCCACAATAAATCTCGATGCTCATCAAGCCCATCGTTCAGGATCTGGTCAACAGCTGCGGATCTCACTACCAATGAATCATCTTTGAGTAGTCTTTTTACAATTTCAATTTTCTTTGGATGTTTTATCTCTTTTAAAGAAACAAGAACGGCATTTTTTACAAACCACTCATTTGAAAAAGATAAGAGAAACAGATCATCTATCGATTTTTCCTTTCTCAGCTCCACTGCCGCAATGATAGATTTCCAGCGTTTTGAAAAACTCATCCGATTTTCTTTTGCAATGGCAATTAAATGATCATAGGTTTTTTGATCGTTTTTAAAAACTTCCATCTGATTTTTGTGGGGCAACGAATGAATTTCTAATTCCCTATGATAGTTCATAGCTGCATTGACCCTACAGTTTACCAATATCAGGATCCAGCCCATTATTTTTATCAAATTTATCATCATAAAATTAATTCTTTTTTAAAAAATTTTCAAAATCACCCATTAATTGCTGAGATTCTTTTAGTTTTTCACTTTCAATATCTTTAGTTTCTTTTTCTTTATTCATTGGGCTCTTTTTTTGATCTTCAATAGCTGCAGCAAACTCTTTCATCAAATCATCATCTATGCTACTGGCTTCAGATTGATCCACAGATTGGGAACCAGGAGCCGCGCTTTGAGTCGCAGGCATTTTCACATCTGATGATGATTTCTCTATAGCATTGGTCACAGAGGACTTCTTTTGATCACTTATAGCAGCAGCAAACTCTTTCATTAAATCATCATCAACCGTATTTGATTTGGGTTCTGATATTGCTGGCCTAAGAACATCCCCTCCACTCCTTACCTCATTCAGTTCTTTCTGCAACCGAGCATTTTCTTCTTTATAAAAGGACAAATCAGCTATATCTTCACTGATAATTTCATATTCCTGTAGGCGACCCTCGAGCTCTTTCACTTTACGCTCAAGATCTTGCTTCCCCTCAAAATCAGTTTTGCTGTCTTTGCTTTCTGCTGAAGCAGCAGTTTTTTCAACGACCATAGCACTAACTTGATTTAAACTTTCGATGGTTTGATTTTTTTTAAGAATCTGTCCCTTAAGATCGTCGATTTCTTTTTTGAGCAAACCAATTTCTTCTTGAGAAGCATTAGATCCAGAAAGATTATCTCCGTTTGAATCACCTAAGGCCCCATCCATATTTCCAATTTGTCCTTTCAGACTTAATTGACCTTCCATAATTTTCTGAAGTTTTTTTTCAATTTCAGTAGTATCAATATTAAGGCTCTGTGATCCTGATTGGGAAAAATTTTCGCCATTTTGATTGAAAAATTGTCGGTAAATCAAAAGTAATATGAAAATAAAAATAAAACCAAAAGTAAGCTCGATTATAAATCGATTATGATCGGTCCAAAACCGTAAAAAATTTTCTATATCCACTCACTTATTCTCAATGAGAACAACAACCCACGTCAAGTCTCGATAGTTTCTAGACCAATTGCTAGACTCAAGTTATATAGACAAAATGAAATATGATCTCGTATTAAAAAATGCAACTGCTTTGATCCCCACTCACCCCCTGGACCTTGGTCAAAGGTCTAATTTAAAAAAAGAAAAAATAGATATTGGCATCTCGAAAGGAAAGATTTCTGAATTAGGTCAGATTTCTACCCAACTGGGGTCTAAAGTTCTAGATCTAAATAATTTAATCATCTTGCCTGGAGTTATTGATTCACAAGTGCATTTCAGAGAGCCTGGTTTAACGCACAAAGAAGACCTAGAATCTGGCACCAGGGCTGCTCTTCTTGGTGGAGTTACAACCATTTTTGAAATGCCAAACACAAGCCCTTCGACGACGACCAAAGAGTTATTTTTTGATAAATTAGAGCGAGCCAAAAACAGATGCCATACGAACTATGCTTTCTATATTGGCGCTAGTGCAGAAAATGCAGGTCATTTAAACCAACTAGAATCCCTGCCTCATTGTTGCGGAGTGAAAGTTTTTATGGGTAGCTCTACGGGCTCGCTCTTAGTAGAGGATGATTCCTTACTTGAAACCATTTTGAAAAACACTCATAAACGATTGGTTGTCCACTGCGAAGATGAATTACGACTGAAAGAAAGAAAAAATTTATTACAAGACCATCCCTCTGTCGCTTTGCACCCCTTATGGCGTGATCCAATCACTTCCTACAATGCAGTTAAAAGGCTTGTCACTCTCGCTGAAAATTTAGATCGAAAAGTGCACGTATTGCATGTTACTTGCCAAGAAGAAGTAGAATATTTAGCTCATCACAAGCGGACAGCTTCGGTTGAAGTTTTGCCCCAACATTTAACACTTTTTGCTCCTGAATGTTATGACAGGTTGGGAACTAAAGCCCAACAAAATCCCCCTATCAGAGAAAAACATCATCAGGAAGCTCTCTGGAAAGCCCTGAACAGTGGAGTTATTGATGTTATCGGTTCCGACCATGCACCACACACCCTCGAGGAAAAAGCAAGACCCTATCCGCAAACTCCAAGCGGAATGCCTGGAGTTCAAACCTTGCTTCCCATCATGCTAAATCACGTTCACAACTCTAAATTATCTCTAGAGAAATTAACGGGTCTTTTAACTGAAAATGTCAGAGATGTTTTCAACATTAAAAATAAAGGTCGTATTCAAATTGGATTTGATGCTGATTTTACCATCATTGATCCAAAAAAAGAACGCCTTATTGAAAATAGTTGGATTCAATCAAAATCTAAATGGACTGTTTTTGATGGAATGAAAGTAACAGGATGGCCTGTGATAAGCATTATTAACGGAACAATATGCATGCAAGAAGATGAGATTCTTATTCCTAATTCAGGAACAGGAACTAACTTTGATTAGTCATATTAATAAACCAAAATTCCCTCTTAATTCATTTCTATTCGGAGGCCTCCTTCCTATCGTTCTTTTTACTTTAGTCGAAGAGTATTACGGCACCGCGTGGGGGCTTGTTGCTGCTTTATTTTTTGGTTTTGGCGAATTGTCTTTTGAATTATGGAAATATAAGAAAATTTCTAAAATCACATTAGTTGGAAATTTTTTAATTATTTTTTTGGGTATTATTTCACTTTTTTCCCAAGATGGAATTTGGTTTAAACTACAACCAGGATTAATTGAATTTGGAATGGTTATTTTTCTTTGGGGATCTTTATTGATGAAAAAACCCCTGCTACTGTCTTTAGCTCAACAGCAAAACATTCAATTACCTGAAATCTTATTAAAAGAGTTCCCCAAGCTCACCTTTAGAATTGGTGTTTTCTTCTTGATTCATGCGGTTCTTGCCTTTTGGGCTGCATTTTACTGGAGCACCACCGCCTGGGCTCTCTTAAAAGGTGTGGGATTGATGAGCTCCTTTGTCTTGTATTTATTTATTGAAATGTGGTTACTTCGGTCAAGAATAAAAAATCCCAATCTAGCAGTAACACAAATTAACGCCCCTTTAAAAGAGATGGAGAAGAGATGACCCTCTTTCAAGCTTTTGTTTTGGCTGTTATCGAAGGAATAACGGAGTTTCTTCCTATTTCCTCAACAGGCCATATGATAATAGCCGCTCATTATTTGACTATTGAAAATCCAAACCTCTTAAAAAGTTTTGAAGTGATTATTCAATTTGGCGCCATTTTGTCAGTAGTCTTTTTCTATAAAAACAAATTTTTGAAAATGGATCTCAATTTTTTTAAAAAACTGATATTGGCCTTTGTCCCTACTGGAATTATTGGATTTCTATTAAAAAATAAAATTGATTCATGGCTAGACAGCGTTCACATCGTAGCTTGGGCACTTGTTCTTGGTGGAGTTGCATTAATAGCCTGTGACTTTTTTTTCAAGCCCAAACAAAATCCTAAAACCTTTAATAATCTCAACTCACTACAAATTGCTAGTCTTGGTTTATTTCAAGCTGTATCCCTAATTCCTGGAGTTTCTAGATCAGGAGCAACCATTGTTGGAGGCTTGGTTTTTAGATTGTCTAGGAAGGAAGCTGCTGAGTTCTCATTCTTCCTAGCTGTTCCAACAATGACAGTCGCCACCTTATACAAATCAATTAAAATTTTTCCTTCCATTTCTGCTAATGACGGTGGTCTTATTTTGTTTGGTTCATTGATCGCTTTTATGGTTGCTTATTTGGCCATTAAATTCTTTATTCATGTTGTTGGAAAATATGGATTCTTTTATTTTGGAATTTATAGAATAATCTTAGGCTTGCTGATCATTTTAATAGAATAGAACGGATTAGAACAATGATTGAATTTGAATCTTACTTTTCTCTTTTGGAAAAAAATTTTATTCTCATGCCACTTTGGAAATGGACTTTGGTCGCCTTATTTTTAGTCCTCTTTCCTTTCTTAAGAAAAACTTTAGAGATTATTTTATTTAAATTTAAACAAAAAGCCCCTTCTTTATTAGAAAAGAATACTTTTATTAAGTACGGCACCCCTTTTAATTTTGAATCTCCACTTTCATGGATCCTCTCTTTAGGTCTCCTTATTCTTTTCGTCGATCTAATGGACTTTCCATTGACCATTAACAAATATGCGCTTCTTGCAGGTCGATTTTTATTGGCACTAAGACTTATTCAACTTGTTTATCTCAGTACAGATAGCCTCGCTTTATTTTTAAAGGAACAAGTTTTTTCTTCTGAATCTAATAACCAAATTCAAGTATTGCCTTTTTTTATTAAAATCTTAAAAGTCATGGTAATCACCCTGGGTTTTTTAATCACATTACAAAATCTAGGTCTCAATGTGGTAAGTCTTCTTGCAGGTCTTGGTTTGGGCGGCTTAGCCATTGCACTTGCCGCACAAGATACTGTAGCTAATCTCTTTGGTTCAATCACAATTCTATTTGATAAACCATTCAAAATAGGAGATCAAATAAAAGTCTTGGACGTTGAGGGAAGCATTGAAGAAATTGGCTTCAGATCCACCCGTATCAGATCTGTTAACAATTCCCTTTTCACTATTCCAAATTCCCTCATAGCTAAAGAAAAAATTGAGAATCTATCTGAACGCATTTCTAGAAAAACAAAACAGACACTAAATATAACTTATGAAACCCCAATAGAAAAAATTAACTTATATATTGATTACATTAAAAACTTGTTACTTAATTATGAAGTCGTAGAAAAAGAAAGTATTATCGTCAGTTTTAATAATTTTTCTTCTCACAGCTTGGATATCTTGGTAGCGTTTAATATTAGAATTGACGACTATAAATCATTTCTGGAGTTACAAGAAAAAATACTCTTTGAAATTTACAGAAATGCCTTAGATCAAAACGTTAATTTTGCTTACCCAACCCAAAAACTCATCATTGAAAAGTAAAGATAGTTTGTACTATTCCTTTAGCTCTATTTCTTCCTCTTAAACTCTTTCTTCTTATTTAAAATTTGTTGATTTGTTTCTTGCTGTTTTTTTTGTAATTCCTCAGCTTTTATTTTTTCTGACTCCATCTTTGCTTTTTCAACTTCCAATTCTGATTGAATTGTATCGAGTCTTAATTTATCTTCTTCGATTTTAGTTTCCTGTTCTTTATTCTTTTTCTCTAAAAATTCTTTTTGCTGCTTTTGTTTTTCAACATCACTTTTAAATTTTGCAATTTCTTGAGTTAGCTTTCTCAAAGAGTCCTCTTGCTCTTTTTCTATTCTTGTCAGTTTTTCTAACTCGACTTTAGCAAGTGAAGATTCCTTTTGCAGAAGGCCTTTTTCCTTATCCAATTCTTTTGTTTTTTCAAAAAAAGCTTTTTTAAGGTTAGCATCTTTTGATTTGAGCTCATTTTGATCTTTTTTAGCTTTTTCAATTTCTGCTTGCGTGTTTTTAATTTCAGTTTCTTTGTTTTTATTTAGTCCTTCTTGCTTTTGCAACTCTAGCTCAGCTTCTTTATTGATTTTTTTATTTTTTTCTAATTCTTGTTCATATTTTTTTAGTTCGCCTTCTAATTTGGACTTCTCCTGATCTAACCGAAGGCTTGCCGTCTTATGTTGAGCTTGCGCTCGTTGCACTTCCATTTTTTCTTTAACTAATTTTTGTTCAGTCAACCGGATTTCTTTTTGCGCTTGTTCTAAATCTAATTTTGCCTTAGCAGACTCTTCATCTTTTTTTCTTTGTTCTTTCTCATTTTCTCTAATTTCTTCAGTGAGTTTTTTGACGGTTTTTTCTGATTCCTTTTTTTTCTCTATTGAGCTTTCTTTTTCTTCTTTTGCTTTTTTTGTTTTTTCTTTTAGCTCTTCAATTCTTTTTTGCGCTTTCAAAGACTCTTCATCTGCTAATTTCGTTTGCTTTTCAGCTTCAATTTGTTCGGCTTTGTACTGCATGGTTAATTTTTCAGACTCAGCTTGTTGTTGCTTGGCTTCAATCTCCAATTTTTTTGATTTCTCGATAGCCTTTTTGGCCTCCATTTGAAGTTTATCTTTTTTTCTTGCTTCTTCTTCCATTCGTTTTTTTGATTCACTAGCTTCTGATCTTGCACCCTCGGCATCCATTTTCGCTTCTTCTGCTTCAATCTGAGATGAATCTACCTGAGCCACTCGGGTTCCTAAATATAAATCTGTCCCCAATAATTCTTTCCCCATGAGAATTGAATTATCCTGAGCGATGCCAAAACTTCCAAAAAACAATATAATTAGATAGGTGTTCCTCATAAGTATTCCTTTCGCTCGCCAAGATTTATTCTAGAAGAACTCCCTTCTCTAGACAATCAACAAAGCCTCATAAGCTGGACTAATATCCATAATGGGACATAATTAATATCGAAAAAACTCTTCCGCGCGTCACTTGTCAGCTCTGTCTTATAGATTTACAGTTTCCTTTTTCTCCAAAGCTTTTATAGTCGATTTCATAATTAAACTGCAGACTGGGCTCCTGGCCCTTCGGTTGCATTACCTATTAGCAACCCCCCCATGACGGCCAGGCACCCCCCCCAAGCCTGGTCGTCAACTTTTTTCTCTGGTCTTTCTAAAAAAATAAAATCAATACAAAATATAAAAATGATTTACTTTCTACTCGTTATTTTTATGAGTTTTAGTAGTTTGGCATTAAAGGTGATCATTGATCCTGGACATGGAGGAGTTGATCGTGGTGCTGTCTACGGCAAGGCGCAAGAATCCAAGCTCGTTTTTGAAATCTCTAAATACTTAAAAGAGGATCTTGAAAGAAATAATCACTCTACAGATTTAACCAGAACCAAAGATGAATATATCAGTTTAAAGAAACGAGTCGCTTTTTCTGAGCAAGCTAAAGGCGATTTATTTATTAGCATCCATGCCAATGCTTCTGAAGATAGGCGAGCTAAGGGTATCGAATTTTTTTTGCAATCTCCACAAGTCAATAGCGCTTTTTCGCATAAAGATTTAACATCCGAAGAACTCATGCTTCAAGAACACCGAAACAAGACTGAAACCATCAACCTCTCAAAAAAAGAAGACATTCAAAATATTATCACAGAGCTGAATCAAAACATTAAACTCAAAAGAAGCTTTTATTTAACTTCATCTCTAATGAAGGATTTACCTGGAGTTATCAAACAGGCACCTTTTTTTGTGCTAACTAAAACGCAAATTCCGAGCATTCTTGTCGAAGTTGGTTTCTTAAGCCACCCTAAAGACAATATGAAACTTCTCAGACCAGATTATCAAAAACAGTTGGCACTAAAAATTTACGAAAGCATTGAAAATTATGCTGTGAAAATCAATCCACCCCTAACTTCTACGGCAAAATCACTTGACGACTGACTTGAAATGCCTAAATAGTGTCATTCAAATCACAAACATAGGGACCAAGGAATTTGCATGAATGAGTTTTCTTCTAACCATAGCCTTTCTAATTCATATCAGAGAAAAGACCAGCGAAAATTTAACCAGATGAGAAAAGTTAATGTGACTACAAAAATTGTAGACTACGCTGAAGGTTCTGCGCTTATTGAATTTGGGAATACCAGAGTTCTTTGTACGGCAAGTGTCGATGCTAAGACTCCTCCCTGGCTTTCAGGAACGGGCCAAGGTTGGGTCACTGCCGAGTATGGAATGCTGCCAAGATCAACTCACCAAAGAATCAAAAGAGAAAAGTCTCTAACCGGTGGCCGCACACAGGAAATTGCTAGGCTTATTGGCCGAAGCTTAAGGGCCAGTATAGATTTAAAGCTTCTTGGCGAAAAGCAAATCATTATTGATTGCGATGTGATCAATGCCGACGGCGGTACCAGAACTGCAGCTATCACAGGCGGTTTTATCGCTTTAGCAATGGCCTTAGATAAAATGAAGAAAAATAATGAGATTAAAACCTTTCCCTTAAAAAGTTATGTGTCTGCCGTCAGTGTCGGTCTGGATGGCCAGGTACCATTGCTCGATTTAAATTATGAGGAAGACTCAAAAATTCATACCGACATGAATTTTGTTCTAACAAACAAGTTGCAATTTATTGAGATACAAGGAACTGCCGAAGCGACCCCTTTTACCGAAGAGCAGTTGCACTTGATGATGGATCTCTCGAAAAAAGGATGCTCAGAATTGTTTGAAATTCAAAATTGTTACCTTAATGAATTTTTTCCTCTAACAAAATAAAAAGGATCTTATGGATATTTGGATTGCCACCGGAAATTCGGAAAAGCTCAAAGAAATAAATTTGGTACTGTCTCCTGCTATTCCTGATTTGAAATTATATCACCAAGGCATGATCTCTGGTTTTACACCTAGGCCCGAGGATGGCAAAACGTTTATTGATAACGCTAGAATCAAGGCCAAATCTCTTAAAGCAATTAGATCAAAGGATTGGGTTCTTGCTGAAGATTCAGGCCTTGAGGTTCCCGCCATGGGAAATCTGCCTGGCGTTCATTCAGCAAGATATGCAGGTCCCCACGCCCGAGACTCAGAAAATGTAAGCAAACTTTTAAAAATGCTCACGATCCGAAATGTTTCAGATAGAAAAGCCAAGTTTCATTGTGCTATGATTGTACTCACTCCTAATAATGAGGAATGGGTTTTTGAAGGTGAGCTATGGGGAACAATAGGAAAAATCCCACAAGGATTAATGGGCTTTGGCTATGACCCTGTCTTTATTCCAAATGATCAATCGCTGACAATGGCTGAACTGGGCCCTGGATTTAAAAACCAACACTCACACCGATCGAAAGCACTTAAACTTTTCTTAGAAAAGCTTAAAACTGCTTCATTTTTTGACTAGTTTTTGACTCAGTTTTGACTAGGGATTTGACACCGATATATATTTTCTAAAAATAAGAATTTTTTTTGATATCTGAAAAGTTAAGTGCTAGTAGTTTGTCAACTCCTCAAAACACAACCAAAAGGTAACTCATGGAAAATTTAAAAATTTTTTCAGGTAACGCAAATGTAGAACTTGCAACCAAAGTCGCCCAAGCCGCTGGAGTTAAACTGGGACATTCCGCTGTCACCTCTTTTGCTGATGGTGAAATTCAAGTTGAAATCCATGAAAGTGTTCGTGGAAATCATGTTTTTGTCATTCAAAGCACTTGCCCGCCGGTAAATCAAAACTATATGGAATTATTTATAATGTTGGATGCCTTAAAGCGGGCCTCGGCAAGTCATATCACTGCGGTTATACCATATTATGGTTATGCTAGACAAGATAGAAAAGTAGCCCCTAGAGCACCCATCTCTGCAAAGTGTGTAGCCGATTTGTTAACCACGGCCGGCGCCGATAGAGTTGTCTGTGTGGATCTTCACGCCGCTCAGATTCAAGGGTTTTTCAATGTCCCAGTTGATCACTTGTTTGCCATCCCCACCCTCGCAAGAACTTTCAGAGAAAAATATGGTTACGGTACAGATTATGTTGTTGTCAGCCCTGATGCTGGAGGAGTCGAAAGAGCACGTGCCTTTGCTAAACGGATAGAATCCACGATGGCTATTATTGACAAACGCAGAACGGGTCCCAACGAAGCCAAAGCTCTTCATCTGATTGGCGATGTAAAAGGGAAAGTGGCCATTATTGTAGACGACATGATCGACACAGCTGGAACCCTTACTCAAGCTGTGGACTCATTGCTTAAACATGGGGCAAGGAAGGTTCTTGCGGTTTCCACTCACCCAGTACTTTCTGGCCCTGCTATCCGACGTCTCAAAGAAAGTGTCATCGAAAAACTAATTGTAACTGATTCGATCCCACTTTCACAGGACGCTATTAATTCTGGTAAAATTGAAGTCGTTTCTGTGGCCCCTGTTTTAGCAGAGGCTATCAAGCGTATTTGCAGCAATGACTCGGTAAGTTCTTTATTCGAATAATTTATTCCTTGATTCTCGATGTCATCTAGAATAGAAATTTCCTTCTGTAGAGCCATGAGCTCTGCAATAACATGAGCCAAAAGCTCTATAATTAACCAGAGCTGAAAGCTCTGACACTTTTAAAATTGTTTTAAAAGTACTTGAAAGAGGATGATATGAAACAAAAGTTTGACCTTGCTGTTGAAGCCAGAGCCGTTGGAAAAGGCACTTGCCGTGCACTTCGTAACGAAAGAAAAATCCCTGCTAATATTTATGGTGCTATTAAAAACCAAAATATTTACTTAAATGAAAGCGATGTTTTAAAATACAATACAAGAAAATTTGATAATACCTTATTTACTCTGAAAAGCTCCTTACCAGAAGCCAATGGTAAAATAGCTCTAATTAAATCTGTTGATGTCAATCCTTTATCTAGAAAGCCTGTTCATGTTGATTTATATGCTTTGGATTTAACTAAAACAGTAAGAGTTTCTGTGGAAATTAAAGTTGAAGGTAAACCTCTAGGTCTAGCTGATGGAGGATTATTGAACATCGTACAAAGAGAACTTGAAATTGAAGTCCTTCCGAATGATATCCCAGAAAATATCACTATAGATGTTTCTCATTTAGGCGTTGGCGATTCTTTCCATGTATCTGAACTTAAACTAGCACCAGGTGTGAAAGTACTCTCTGCTCCTGAGCTAACAATTGCCGTTGTTAATCTCATTGAAGATGAAGTTGTCGCTCCCACTGCAGCTGCTGCCACTGCAACGGCTGCCACTGCGACGGCTGCCACTGCAGCCGCTCCTGCAAAAGATGCTAAAACACCAGCGGCTAAAGCTCCAGCAAAAGACGCGAAGGCTCCTGCTGCTAAACCTGCCGGAGATAAGAAGAAATAAGAATGTGGCTTATTGTAGGACTGGGTAATCCTGGATCTGATTATCAACTCACCCGCCATAATATTGGATTTATGGCGGTTGATTTTTTTTTAGGCGATAAAAAAAATGCTCTTGAGAAAAAGGAATTTAAATCTCTTTTCTACAAAACAAAAAGTCAAAATACAGACCTATTGTTTTTAAAACCCCAAACATTTATGAACTTGTCTGGTAATGCCGTGGTGGAAATCACTCAATTTTACAAGATCCCTCTTTCTAATATCATAGTGATACATGATGAAATTGATCAAGAATTTGGTAAGATCAAAATTCAGAAAAATCGTGGTCACGGAGGACATAACGGTATCAGGGATATCACCACAAAATTGGGTTCAAGTGATTACCTTAGAGTCCGCCTTGGTATCGGACGACCGCCAAATCCTAATATGGATGTGGCTGACTATGTTTTACAAAAGTTCAACAAAGAAGAATTTGCTGAACTTCCAAATTTTCTTGAAAAAAGTGTTCGTGCTATTGAAAGTTTAATTTTAGATGGATTTCAAATAGCAGCTACAAAATTTAATCAATAACGCGAATTCGCGTCTATAGTATTGAGTAAGGAGAACTTCAAAAATGGCATTGCAGGTTGGAATTGTTGGTTTACCCAATGTTGGAAAAAGTACTCTTTTTAATGCTCTGACCTCTGCTAAGGCTGAGGCCGCTAATTACCCCTTTTGCACTATAGATCCAAATGTTGGCGTTGTTACTGTTCCAGATAAAAGACTCGAGCTTATAACTCAGTTTATTAAGCCTCAGTCCGTTGTTCCAACTACAATTGAATTTGTAGATATCGCAGGAATTGTGAAGGGCGCCTCTAAAGGCGAAGGACTTGGAAATCAATTCTTAAGCCATATACGACAGACCGATGCTATTGTTCATGTGGTCAGATGTTTTGATGATTCGAATATTATTCATGTGTCTGGAAGCGTTGATCCCTTAAGAGATATGGAAATTATTAATACAGAACTGATGTTAGCTGATTTGGACTCCGTAGAAAAAAAATTACAAAAAAGCGAAAAATTAGCAAAAATGTCTCAGGACAAAAAAGTAAAAGCCGAGTATGAAATTACCAAAAAAGTTCATGAAGCTTTAAGCAAAGGACTGCCCGCAAGGTCTGTCACTATTGAAGAAATGGAGCAATCCTTTTATAAAGACATGCACTTACTCACTTCTAAACCTGTTTTGTATGCATGCAATGTGTCCGATACTGATTTTTCAAACAATGGCAATGATTGGGTTCGCTCTGTAGAGAAGAGAGCCCAGGAAGAAGGAAATAAAACCGTAATGATTTGTTCAGCGATGGAGGCCGAAATTGCACAGCTTCCCCTTGAAGATAGAAAAGAGTTCTTAGCTTCTTTAGGAGCCACTGAACCTGGACTAAATCGACTTATCCGCGAAGCCTATGCTCTTCTTGGACTCAATACTTATTTTACTGCTGGCGAAAAAGAAGTGCGCGCATGGACAATAAAGGCCGGCACCAAAGCTCCAGGAGCAGCAGGTGTGATACATACTGATTTTGAAAAAGGATTTATTCGCGCAGAAACTTATCATTGCGACGACTTATTTAAATTTAAATCGGAATCTGCGGTTAAAGAAGCGGGAAAATACCGACTAGAAGGAAAAGAATATTTAGTTAAAGATGGTGACATTTTATTTTTTAGATTTAATGTTTAGTGATGATCAATTTTTTAAAACTAAGTGCCTTTGAATTAGCTTCTTTAATCAAAAAAAAAGAAGCGAGCCCATTAGAAATTTTTGATGCTCATGCTGAATTGATACAAAAATACAATCCCATCTTAAATGCAGCCGTAGAACTCAATCTTGAAAACGGTCGTAAACAAGCCCAAAAATATACCTCTCTTCTCATGAAAAAAAAGGAGATTCCTCCCCTTTATGGAGTTCCCTTTACCTGTAAAGAAATGTTTTCTATTAAAGGATTTAAACGAACTGGGGGAAATGTTTATTATAAAAACCAGGTCAGCACTGAAACCGCCACGATTTTTGATCGAATTTCCAAAGCTGGAGGCATTCTCTTAGCAACGACCAATGTCCCCGAATTTGGATTTTGGTTTGAGACAAATAATCAGGTCTATGGACGCACCTCAAACCCCTACAATGAAAAAAGGACCTCCGGAGGAAGTAGCGGTGGCGAAGGGGCCTTGATTGGCCTGGGAGCAAGCCCCTTTGGCTTAGCCAGTGATATTGGCGGAAGTATCCGAATTCCTGCTTCATTTTGTGGAGTTTTTGGACATAAACCCTCGGCAGGAATAATCCCACTGACAGGGCATTTCCCTATGAGCCATGCGACACTTAAGGCTTTACCTCTTGATAAGTACCCAATGACCACGGCAGGCCCTCTTTGTCGATTCGCTAAAGATCTACTCCCGTTGATTCAAATCTTAAAAGGACCAGATGGGATAGATCCCCGATGTCGAGCCCTTGACTTCGATTTCAAGATTTCAAAACCAAAAAAGATTTTTTTCATTTCAGATCCTCTGATTCAAGGAGCAAGTTTTACTTCTCTGGAAGTGCAAAACTGCATCAAAAAATCTGTTAATTATTTAAAGGAAGTAGGTTACCCCACAGAAGAGCTCCCTCGAGATTTTTTTATTAAAGGCTTAGATCTATGGTTTAACAATCTTACTAAAACAGATCATGTCCCGTTTGCTGATCTCGTTTCTCCGGAGAAAAAACTTAAATTTTTGAATGAACTACCCAAACTTATTTTAGGTACCTCCTCTCATACCTTACCAACATATATCTTAAGCCTTATGGAGTATGTTAAAGATAAAAACAAAGATAAAACAACTTCATTAGAAATTGCTAGATTGAGCTCACAGTTAGAGGAATTAAAATCAAAATTATATCGCTTATTAAATAATGAAAATGTTCTTTTATTCCCCACGCAACCCCAACCGGCGCCTTTGCATGATTATCTTCTCGCAACCCCCTTTGATTATATCTACTGTGGAATATTCAATGCCTTAGAAAACCCATCAACACAAGTACCCATTGGGATGAGTTCACAAGAGTTACCTATCGGAGTGCAAATTGTAGGTCCTCTAAACTATGATCATCTGGGAATAAGTTTGGCAGAGGACCTGGAACTGGCCTTCGGCGGCTGGGTGCCCCCTCGATTTAAAAACTAAGAGTTCCGTAGTGGTGAGCGACTTGAACTGCAGCATATTTAAAAAGGTAAAATGCTCCGTTAAACATGGAGAAAACATGATTGCTCGGAAACCAGAGAAGGTCTTGGTATTGTGACGGCATTTCCAAATGTTCCTTTTAAAAACTCATTTACAGACTCACAATTAGAGAAGCTTCTATCACAGAACAAAAGATATTTTCTTTATTTATGGTCACCGGCCATGGTGTATTCCGTAAAAACACATAACCAATTTAAACGTGTGGCTGAGCAACTCGGTTATTCATTTGTCTCTTTGGTGGACGAGCTCCCACCAAAGGAGTCTGTAAAAAAATATGAAGGCCTATGGAATAACAGGCCAATACCAAGGTTTCCATAGCTTTGATTTATTAATGAGAGAGGCTGGATTGCTCTATCCAGTTAGCTTCATTATTGAGAATGGTAAAATCGTGCGTTTTCCCATAGTAGGAGTTTATTCTTCCGCGTATTTGGCTCATAGAATTAAGTTGGAAAGAAGAACTTTAGCTAGCGAGTATTAAACAAATCACTGCTCTCTAATCGGCAGTGATCATTTGAATGAGCCTTTTGAGTTAGCAAAAATATTTGTGAAAACTGAGATTTTTGCCGCTCGTGAAAATGAATACTCGTACTATCGTTGACAAGGGGTATTAATTAGAGGAAAAACTGACTTAATGTAAATTCTAGTGCATCTGTTCCAGGCTGCACCTTCCATCGTGGGGCATATCCGTTCTTTTCTACTTCGCGCCCGTCATCATATTTTGAGCCTTGGGTCGGCATACGAACCACAATGTGACTTGAAGGCAGATACAGCGCGCCCACATTGCCGTATTGGACCACTCCTGTCGTATTTTCTCCGACAGTCTGAACTGCTGGAAGATTTTCAAGAGCTTCCAGAGTCAGCTCACAAGAAGAACCGCAGTTACGATCTACAAGAATGTAAATAGGAAATGTGACTGCGCGACTTAAATCCACCGGATCAGTTCCAAATTTTTCAACTTCAAGGGCTGGTATAAGTCCGGCAACAGATTTTTTTTGAAAGCCGACCATCGATTGGTAAGTATCATTTAAGTAACCCGGAACCGGTTGTTTATTATCGCTGAAACTTTGCATGTTTAACCAAAAAGCATTGGCGAGAAGAGCCCAGGCATCGGGGGTGCGTTGACGGTAGGTTTGTTTTTTTGGCATCGGGGTACTTTGGTTTTTTTCAAGCCCATAAAGAAGTCGCGCCATCTCATTGCCCTTGGTGGAGTCTCCGCCAGGATTTCGGCGCATATCAATAATAAACGGACTGCCTGCCATGACGAGGGACTGGACAGTTTCTAGAAAACCATTCCACTCTGGCGAATTTGCAGGGCTCATTTTCTTGATAGAAAGCACGGCGACAAGCTTGTTTTTATTTTCCTTATACATCACTGACCAGGTTTGGTTGGCACTGGCAAATCCACTATTAGCGCCCACATTGGCGAGTGGCCATTGACGTCGACAGGTAATAGCTTCGATATGCACCGTTAAATGACAGTCATTGATTTTTTCAGTTTGATCCGCGATCTGATTGCAAAAATCTAAAGAGGAAATACCGCCAGGACCCACTTTAAGTCCATTAATTCCTTGGATGAGTTCATTATATTGGTTTCCAGGTAGAATATTTTTGCCACCATAAGCATTCGCCAAGGTGCTGATAAGAGTATCTAAGTCGTTTCTAATATCCTGGGAGCTCAGGGTTTGTACTCGAGATAACGGAACATCATTGGAAAGCAGGATGCCTTCGGCTAATACAGGTTGTTTTGCCAATAAAATTGATAATAGTGAACCTGTTACAAATAGCAGTCCAATACTCCGCTTTAGATACATTTGTAGCCTCTCCGTTGATGTCTGGAATACTTTGCGAACATCGCGCCAACAAACCAAATCAGTTTCAGCTGCCTGCGATAAAATGGCGAGGGTGGGACGGGAATGAGATCGCTTTATCGACAAGATGTCGGCATTATTTGTCACTATGAAAAGTTAGAGACCCGTGAAGATTTAGATGCAAAATATCCAATTTAAGTGGCATTCACTTTGTATATTTCTGTTCCATGAGAATTTTTACACTTTTGGTTTTGTTTTTCTCCATCGAATCTTTTTCAAATGCTAATTCATAGTGTATTCAAATTTATAATCAACCACAGGTCGCATTTTATCCGTTAAATTCAAATTCAATAAATTATAGAGAATTAGGTGAAACCTATGCCTCCCAACTATTAACGGCGACACAACAATCTCCCCTTTCAACTATTTATATCTTAGAGGCGGCTCTTTCACGAGTTAAATCAACATTGAAAATGTCCGATGATAAACTAATTTCCACTGGAAATCAAAAATTCGATACAGAGTTCAATCGAATTAAACTGATAGAAGAGATTGTAGATAGAGTGATTCAGCGAAATAAAAATATAGATGGTATTTTAGAATCCATTAAAGTAGAAAAAAATAAATGGAATTTATTTAAACGAGGTCAATCCTCATCTGGCTTCGAAAAATTAAAAGATGAACTCACTTTACTCATAGCTGATTTACGCCGTTTTAAATCTTATGAAGAATTTTTGACGAGCCTCTCTCATTATCTGGAGCATAGTAAAAATGATTATGAAATAAGGGTTCAAGAGGCTAAAATGGATTTAGAATATGTTTCTGGATTTACCAACTATATTCTTTTTAATTCTTCGCATTTTCAAAGAAATCAAATTGAATTGACCAATAGTTTTGAACTATTTTCATCTCTCTCTTCTGAAGCTCGATCTAAAGTTTATAAAAGTGAATCCGAACTCATTTTATTAAATTCAAGAATTGGTATTTTAGATAAAACTAAAGTGATGCTTGGTTTGTTAAAGGAAATATCTACTATAGATAACTACATTCAAGTTTCAGGATTAACAGATCCAGATAAAATCCAAAAACTCAAAGAAATCTCCTTGAAATCCATCAGCGTTGGGGAAGAGCTTAAAAAGCCTGAATCAAAATCAGGCCTTTACTCTCAAAATACTGTTACTGGAATGAACCAAACTTATTTCTTTGGTGGAAAGGCTTTTAAGCCAAATTATGTTGTTCCAAAGTCGGCTCCTCTTCCAAATGGAATGAAGCTCCAGCCATTGGCACCGTGGAATATTAAGAACAATTCCATTTTTTACACAGAATCCTTAGCTAATGATGTCAATGCCCGAAAGAACCTCAATCATGATACCCGGACCGAGAGTACCAACGACGAGAATACCGTGGGACCTCATAGAATAAATGAGGTTAGACTCAAATTGAAGGACTGGGGAACTGGCTGGGAACCGGTTGAATCACTTTTCAGTAAATCATTTTTCGAATTTGAGAACTCATTTCAACTTCAAAGCTTTGAAGTATTAAAAAAATAAATTGATCTATTTAATGGGATTGAGAGCATAAAACCTTATTTTCCTTACCTAACAACTCAGATGGTGAATAGTGTCGCTTCTAAATTTATTACTCATTTGCCATATATTAAGTCATCAATTCATCTCGAAACTTTAAAATTTTTACCCCCATTAATAATGGAATGCTTCCGGCGCTGGACCCGTATTTGAAGGAAGTTATGACTTTCTTGATGATTATTTCAAAGTTATCAAGACAATAAATTCAGTTGATCAAGTTGGCCGTTTGAAAAAGATTGTATCCATGGGATTATGTATCGAACATAATAGTACTTATATTTTGGAAGGTCATAGCTTTTCTTTTTTCCCAGTGGCCTTAAATAGCTCAGACTTGATTTCGACTTCATTACCAGGTCCTTTTTTAAATCAAGGCAAAAAAGAAAATACTTTTCATTCTGAACGTACTTTGGCAAAAACCTGTTCTAATCGCGTGTTAGACTTTTTTGAATTTAATCGTAGTTATTTTTCGGAGAGCGGTTTAAAGATCCATGACTTTTTTCAATTCATTGATGAGTTTTATAGAACTATGAGCCAGATCAACGCTTCACCACTGGATTTAATTAATGATTTAAAAAAGATTGATACCGGCATGAGACGGTTTAAATACTCAAAGTTAAATAAAGAAACAAATGGGTGGCTCATCGTGGTCATAAAGGCTATTTATCGAGAAGCTATTATACGACAAATTAAAAATTTAGACACATTTGAAAGCTCTTTGAATGTGCTTGATGAACTCTTAAAAAACTTATCGGCTTTTTATGGAAATGACTTATATTTTTTTAATTCGTACGCCCCATAATTTTATTTTGAACAAGTAATTAAAGACAAAATAGATCAGATTATTCAACAAAATTTAACATCAACTTTCCCAACAAGACATTTTGTAACTTCGGGTGCCCCTAATGCTATTGAAAGAATTGCTATTGAAGTAGGAGAAAAAAATTTTGAATACCTTATTCGAGATCACTTATTTTCCAGTGCCTATCAGGCCTTGCTAAAATCCATACCGAATAAGAAACTGGCCGAGTTGCAAACCATGGCAAAATGGATTACAGAAAAAAAGAATTCGTTAGCAAATAAATAATTTATTAAAAAAAACCAAACATTAGAACTTCAATACTACCATAAACTGATCTTATTGGTGGAAGCAGAAATCAAAGAACGCTAATTGAGCGTCATTCTAAAAAAAATTCTGGTTTTTCTTTTAGGTTTTCTGAGGATTCAAAATTTTCAGAATATTACTAAAAAACAATTGGGCGGGTAGAACTCGTATTCCATGAACTAATTTTTCCTCGGAACCACCATAAATAAAAATTGTTTCTGCCATGGGATAGTCTTCCTTAAATAGCAGTAGGGATCCAAAATCTTCTTTCCTCAAACGAGATGAAGATTTAACCTCCACTGCAATGAATCTATTAGGTCCATATAAAATAAGATCAACTTCCTGATGTTTGCGTGTATGCCAAAAGAAAAGTTCATAATTCCACTCACAAAGATCATTGAGAGCACGAACATTCTGCATGACTAAGGTTTCCAGAGCAAATCCATGAATTTCACTTTCCGAGTCGAGGGGACCTCTGGGACGAATCCCTCGGTAAACCCCAGCATCAAAAAAGAAAAATTTGTTCTTTGCTATCACCTCTCTTTTGGCCCTCTTTGAAAAAACGGGAAGTTCAAAGGAAATTAACAAGTCTCTCAAAATGGAGAAATAGTCCTCAACGGTCTTTCGCTCAACGGCACAATCCCCAGCCACTTTTGAAATATTCAATGGCGAAGCTTGAGAAAAACTCGCTGCCTGCAAAAATCGACTGAATGCAGGTAGATTTCGGGTTAACCCCTCCTGCTGAACCTCCTCTTTAAGGTAGGTTCGAATATAGCTCTGAAGATATTTATGGGGGTCCATCGCCTGGGTCGCCATGGGTAAAAGACCAAACATTAGAGCCTTTTTAAGATCAAAATCTCCTTTCATCTCAACGCTCGTCATAGGATGAAAATGGTACGTGTAAGCTCGTCCAGCCAGATGATTTACACCGGCCTTTCGTAATTTTCTGGCGCTAGAGCCAGTCAGAACAAATCGATACTTTTTCAATTCTATTAGTCGATGAACTTCTTCCAAAAGATGCGGAATCTTCTGGACCTCATCTATAATGACAGGCCACTCTTCGTTTACAATAAATCGTGAAATTTCCTTAGGCTGCGCCGACAATAGATTGTAGCTCTCGTCATCTAAAAGATCGATAAAATTACTATTAATATAATTTGATTTTAGCCAACTTGATTTGCCTGTCCCCCTGGCCCCAAAAAGAAAATAACTACTCTGCGTGTCTGGTCTAAAAATTCTGGTATACATGGTTCTATTTTGAATTAAAAAATGGAACTATGCAATCCATTTTTTACTTTTCTAAGGCTTTATATATCAATTCTAGATTTGCTAATAAATAATTCTGATATCGAAACTTCTTTTCATTAGAAACAGAAAAACGTTCACCATTTAAGGTTCCAGAAATTGGGAGTTTCGCCTCTTTTGCTAGATTCTCGATGTAGGTATTGTTTGCTGATTCTTCTCTAAAAATAGGAATTTTTTTATTTTTTTCGATCAATTTCCTCAGTTGGATCAATTCAATAGGTTTTGCATGTTCATGGCTTGCAAAACCTAGAGGTGAAAAAATATCTATTTGGTAAGCCATTCCTAGATAAGAAAAGGAATTATGTGAAACAATGATTTGTTTTAAGGAAATTTCATTAAAAAGTTTTACATATTTTCCATGCAAAGATAAAATACTTGCTTCAAATCTTTTAAAATTAGAGTTTAACTTTTCCTTTTCTTCTGGAAGCAATAAGAGCAACTCCTTCAAAATACGTTTACAAATATAAATGACATTTAGGGGATGATTCCAAATGTGGGGGTCTTTATCTTTCAAATAGGGAATATTTTCTGATAAATTGACTGTTTTTAAAGTTGGAAAACGCTTTACCATATCTGAAATATTAAAATTTTCAAAACCAAGTCCAATCACAAAAAATAGATTCGAAGATTTTAATTTAACAACATCCGTCGGTAAGATAGAATAATTGTGAAACGATTTCTCTGCAGGAATCAAAGAATCAACGCCTATATTTTGAGTTGAGACTCCTTCGAGCAGTTCATCCCCAATCGACTTTAACAACGAAAATGAATACAAGACTCTTGGCACATGGATATTGGAATTTGAGTCTGCCTTCACATTAAATGGTATCCAAAAGATAACTAGGATCAGTAGCTTCTTAACTTTTTGCAAAGGTAAGATAGTCAGAAATAATAAACCGCCAAATAAAATAATTGAAGGCCCTGTTGGCAAATTAAATTCAAATGATAACAGAATTCCTGCAAAAGAAATTATCCAACCAAACAATGAAGCCAACAAAATCTGTTTTTTTATGGCTCTGGCAAAAAGTTTGGCGATCATGGCTGGAATAATTAAAAAACCGAGTGCTAAAATTGTTCCAACAGAATAAAAAGAAAGTATCAACACCCACAAAACCAGGAAGTAAAATATATTTTTGATTCGCGATTCAGAAATTTTCAAAAATTGACTGTACTCAGGGTCGACAATAGTTTGAATTAAAGATTTATAAATTAAACTGAAACCTATTAAAACTAGAATGCCTGACCCTGAAATAAGATATATCCACTCCTTAGGCATCAATAAAATATTACCAAAAAGAAAATGCATTAAATCGATTTTCACATCAGAAATCGATAGCAGAACAATACCCAAAGAACTCATTGTTAAATAAATGAGAGCGAGAACGCTGTCATCTTTTAAAAATGATTTTTCTGTAATCCAAAACATCAAGCCTAATACCAGCAATCCAGCAACAAGCCCACCGAGAAGAAGACCCAGCGTTGAAAAGCCGAAGATCATCAAGGAGAGAGCCATGCCTGGCAACAAGGAATGACTGATGGCATCTCCCATTAAACTCATCCGTCTAAGGGTCAAAAAAACCCCTAAAGGAGCAGCAACAAGACTCAACAGAAAGCTGGTCGCCACGGCATAAATAAAAAAATCATTATTTAGAAGTTCAAACATCAATCCACTTCCTGACTATGATGAAAACAGGGATCTATGATTCCTGAATCCGTTTGACTTAAAGAGAGAATTTGGTCACATTTTTCTGAAACAAATTTTGAATCATGAATGGATAATAAAATGGTTACCCCTTTTCTATTTAGTTCTATCAGAAGATTCTTTAGAGATACCGCCGTCGGCTCGTCAATATTACTTAAGGGTTCATCCAAAATTAAAAATTGAGGTTGATTGACGATACTTCTTGCAAATAAAACTTTTTGAAATTGTCCCTGGGAAAGCTCATTTAAAAAAGATCTTTTTAAATTCACAATTTGGCAACTTTCATAAACATCAAATGAATCGATGGGTGAAGTCTTTCTTCTTGCAAGCTCGACATACTCCTCAACAGTGATTGGAAAACTTCGGTCAATCGAATAGGACTGTGGCAAATAACCAATAGAACCCGTATTTAAGTGAACATGACCTTTGTAATCAATTATACTTAAAATCGCTTTTAGAAAAGTGCTCTTCCCACTGCCATTACTTCCCGTGAGGGCTACGAACTGCCCTTTCTTAATAGAATAATTTAAATTATCAAAAATAGTTTTTTTACCAAATGCAACCGAAAGATGATGAACATCAAGAATGTTTTTCATTAGGACTGATTTTTAAATTCATTTTATATAAAAATCAACCTTTTAAACTCCTTAGGATTCTTTTAAATTCAACTGAAATTAAAACTAAAAAGAAGCTGGGAACGAGAAAAAGCAAGGGTTTTATAAATGCCATTTTCCATCCTTCCGAAATTAGTCCTCCTAAAGAGAGATAAGGGGGAATAATACCAATCCCTAAATAAGAAAGAAAGCTCTCTAATAAGATAAAATGAGGTAAGTGCTGAATTACAGATGTTTTTAAAAAATTAATGGTAAATTTAAAAAAATGAGTTTGGATAAGATCAGAAAAGCTTGCTCCTAAAAGCTTGGAACTTAATAAAAATTCCTTTTCCAAGATTTGTAAAATTTCTAATCTAACAACTCTTGCTATTGACATCCACGAAACTAAGGAAATGGAAAGAATTAAACTAATAATGGATTTAAGGATAAGATCCAAATTATGAAATAACTTTTGCCAAAACAAAGCCAGAACACTTACAACCAAATAACTTGGCAATGCATCCAACAAATCGATACAGCGAGGCAACCAAACACTCACTTTAAACACTTTTAAAACAGATATACTACCAATAATAAATCCAAATAAATGAGCTAACAAGATACTAAAGAGGGAAATCAATACCGAAAAATAGGTACCTTGTATGCATCGTAACAAATAATCGCGCCCTAAGGAATCTGTACCTCCAAGATAAGACCAATTTGGATTCAATGAAATCACGTTTACATTGACGACATTCATTCGACTCCAAAATAGAATTGGGTAAACAATAAAAACTAAAAATAAAAAAATTAAATTTAATTTCCTCATTGAGACTTCCTATTTTCCACTTGCAGAAATAAAATAAAAATTTCAGATAAAGAATTTACGATAAAATAAATGGTGCCTAAAAAAATCACGCAACCTAAAATGAGTGGCAAATCCCTATTACTCATGGCTTCCACAAAGCTCATTCCGACTCCAGGAATGGAATAAAATGACTCAACTAAAAAGTTTCCAGAAATGAGCGTTAAAAAAGTAGCCTGGGAAAAATTAATGACGGAAGGGACAATGTTTTTGAACGAATGCCTAGTGTAAATCTGAAATAAGGATAACCCTTTCGACTTTGCCGTTAGGTTATATTGAGCTTTTGTTTCAGAAGTCCATTTCTGAATAATTAACTCGGTAAGCTGAGATAGAGGTTTTAACGAAACAATAAAGAGAGCAAAAAGATAACTACTAGTCTTTTCAGAATCATACCTAGTAGGAACAAATTCTAATTTAAAGGCCATGATATATATTATTAAAGGAAGGAGTACTAATAGCGGAATCGTATTTAGAAAATTAATTGCATAACCAAGATACTTTCTAAACTTATTGCTCAGCACTGCTTGCATTGATAGTAGCAACGCGGTTAGTACAATAATCACAAAGGATGCGAGTAATATTTTTAATGAGAAGGCATACCTACTGACGATAATTTCTTGGACTGTAATATTAGGACTTTGATAAGAAGTGCCAAAATTGAATTGATATACCTTGAACAAATATTTTTTGAGTTCAAAAAAAACATTTTCGCTAATCTGACTTTTTTCAATGACGATAAATTCATCTTCAATGTAACTTCCCGGAAGAAATTTTAAGAATAAAAAAGTCATTGCTATTAAAAAATGAATAGAAACTAAAAATTTTAGTATTCCTTTTAAAAGGCTTTTAACAATTCTCAAACTCAATTCAAGCATCAAATCTCTTCCCAGGTTTCTTTTGTTGGTGCTTTTTCTTTTAGAGTAAATGGTAATTTACCAGATAAGAAGGGTACGTGATCGCCCTTCATTGAACCGTTTGGTATGTATAACTGAGAGTAAATATATGAATTCGTAATTACTTTTTTAACATAATTTCGTGTTTCAAGAAATGGAATGTGTTCAATAAATTCGTCAGTTTCCAAGTGACCAAATAGCTGCAGCCAATTTTTCACTCGATGTGGACCCGCATTATAGCTTGCGGCCACCAAAGGTAATGCTTGATTGAATTTTTTATTTAATCGTTGCAAATACTTAGTACCGATTTTTATTGCCTGTTCTGGCTCTAACAGGAATTTAGGGCTAAACTGTTTTTCCCCCAAAAGTTCAGCAATTCGATTTCCCGTGTAGGGCATCACTTGCATCAAGCCAAGAGCACCTACCGGAGATATCGCCTCCATACGGTATTGACTTTCGGCTTTCATAATACTCCAAATTAACTCACGATTGACATCGTATTCTTTTGCATATCTATCTACGATCTGCGGGTAGGCTCTGGGAAAAGCGTATTCCCAAAACTGCTTCCCTTGAGTCATTCCCAATTGTGCTCTCACTTTATCAAAATAAATTTGGCTGATATGACTAGATCGATAATATTGTCCAACTAAGGAGTATTCATTCATCAATGCTTTCAAATAATCCTTATTTTTTGTTCGTTTTTCAATATCATATAAATCCCATTTTGCCCATTGCTCTAAGCCTACAATTATTAAGGCTCTGGCTTTTTCAAATCTTTCAATAAGCTCTGGAGTCTTAAATGGAATTTCTTCATTTTCTACCAATACTTCAACAACTGGAGTAGGCTCAAAAGGATCAATTTCTTCCTCGACCTGTTGATTTTCCACAATAGAATCTTCATCAAGAATAACTTCTTCATTTGAGGGTGATAAAAATTCTTCTATTTGAAAGCGAGAAATTTTATGAGGCATCTTAAAGGAAGCTGTCTGGGAAGCCAATTTTATTTCTTGATTTACTTTCTCTAATCGCTTTTGAGCAGCAATAGAATAGTAACCCCTCTCCTTGTCTTGTGATAATTTTTCAAAATAGACTTTGGACTTTTCTAATTTATTTTGCCGGTACAGGGACATCCCAATCCAATAATTAAGTCTTTCTTGGCTTAAAGATCGGTATTTTTTCTTATTTTTAACAGAGGAAAGCTTTTTAAACTCCGAATATGAGCCAGCGTAATCCCCCCTTAAATATCTCATCCAAGCCAAGTACCATTGGGTTTCTTTATTCAGTTTTTCATTTCTACTTACTTTTAAAAACTCGCGAAATTTTCTTGTTGCCCAATCATAATCTTGAGCCTGGTAACTCATGAAGGCAGCTTGGAATAACGCTTGAACTCCTTTCACTGAAGTTTTATGCAGTTGATACGCTTTATAGTAAGCCGAGATCGCCGTTGGAAGATCTCCAGCACGAGCCGCAATTGGAGCAAATTGAGTTAAAAAATCAGGATTACTCTCATTTTCTTTTAGATATTTTTTTAGAACCCCATAGGCTTCTTCTAAATTTCCTTCTTGGGCATAATAAGAAGCTAAGATTTTATCAGCTTCGAAAGCATATTTTTCTTTAAAATCTATTTTGAATTTGTTAATTTCTTCGAAAGCCTTTTTTTCTAATCCGGCCCAAAGGGAATTTTTAACTCTTTTTTTAAAATCGTCAATCTCCCAAGAACAATTGCTAGGTTTTTCATTTATCTGGTTTAAATTGAGATTGTATCCCCAATTCGATATTTTATCAAATTGAGGGTATTGAACATATAATTTCATGGTATGCTTGCACTTTATAGCGGTTTTTTTTAACTGATCTGCAACACTTGCCAATTGATAAAGAATTTCAGGGTGCTGTTCCGTTCCTCGAGTGGCTTTCTCTAACTTTGTTAAGAGTTCAAAAGATTCATTATATTTTTTCTCGTTTAGAGCAATTTGGCTCAGATAGAACATAGATTCATTTTTTAGTTTTAAATTTGTTTTTTGTTTCAATACTAATTCAAATGACTCTTTCGCTTTAGCAAATAAATTTTGATTATAATTAATAAGGCCAAGAAAATAAAGGGTGTATTCATTCAGGATATTTTTGTCTTTTTTTAACTCAACGAATATTTCTTCTGCTGTTGTGAATTTCTTCAATTGAAAGTAGGCATAGGCCTTTTGAAACAAAAGGAGTTCTCGATCCGTAGAGTTTTTTTCTAATTCCTTATTTAATTCCAAAATAACAGTTTCCCATTGATTATTTTGAATAAGAATTCTTGTCTTCGCAAACACATCTGATTGGGAATTGACCTGTTTGTTAGTTATTAAAATGAGCGCCAGTACTAACCAAAAAAATAATTTCATTAATTCTTCCTATCAATGATTGTCATACATCTATGGTATATGATACCCAATAGAGATGGCAAAAACGAAGTCTAAAACGATTTATACCTGTCAAAACTGCGGAGCTCAGCGACCAAGGTGGGAGGGTAAGTGTAGTGAATGTAATGCTTGGAATAGTTATGTTGAAGAAATCTTTACTGATATCAATCCCACCCAGACCAGGGGCTGGTCTGTAGATACTCAGAAACCAGTTCGGCTCAACGAAAATCCTAAAGAAGATATTTTAAAAAGATTTGATACGGGTATTGAAGAATTCAATCGCGTTGTTGGCGGGGGAATCCCCGAAGGCGGTTTTTTACTTTTGGGTGGCAGCCCAGGGATCGGAAAAAGTACTTTATTACTTCAAATTGCTGGTGGACTGGCTATTAAGAACCTCAATGTATTGTATATCACGGCCGAGGAAAGTACAAACCAAACAAAGTCCAGAGCCCACCGTTTGGGAATTAAATCTGCGAATGTAGAAATAGGTTCAGAAAGTGAATTAAATAAAATTATCCAGCTAGCTAGAGAATCTAAGCCAGATGTTTTGGTCATTGATTCGATTCAAACTGTTTTTCTTTCACAGCTGGAATCAGCACCGGGAAGTGTCTCTCAAGTTAGGGAATGTGCCTCTAATTTAATGTCGTTAGCAAAGCAGTTTGGAATTGCTGTTATTCTCGTGGGGCATATTACAAAAGATGGAAGTATTGCTGGGCCGAAAGTGTTAGAACATATGGTCGATTGTGTTCTTTCCTTTGAAGGCGATAGCCAATCCCATTTTCGATTGTTAAAAACCATTAAAAATCGCTTTGGAGGATGCTTAGAATTAGGTATTTTTCAGATGAGCCATCGTGGCCTCGAGGAAGTGAGCAATCCTTCCGAGCTCTTTTTACAAGAACGTGGACAGAAACCCGTTGGATCAGTTGTCTTTAGCTCTCTAGAGGGACAACGTACTTTGCTGTGCGAGATCCAAGCACTTTCATTGAACTCACATTTGCCACTCCCTCGCCGTACAAGTGTTGGGATAGAGCTAAACCGTTTGCATATGCTCACTGCTGTTCTTGAGAAACACGCGCATATTCATGTGAATCAAAGTGATATCTATATTAATGTTGTTGGCGGTTTAAAAATATCCGAGCCAGCTGCCGATTTGGCAATTACTGCAGCTATTATTTCAAGCGAAAAAGATAAACCAATTGATATGAAATCCTGCTTTTTTGGAGAGGTGGGTCTCACTGGTGAAATCAGAGGTGTCATGCTTCCTGAAATTCGGGTCAAAGAAGCCATCAAACTGGGCTTTAAAAATTTCTATTTACCTGGAGGACAAAAAAATCAAATTGAAATTCCAAAAAATAAAGACCTGAATTTTTATTTCTTGAACCATATCAAGGAAATAAATAACTTAATTTAATCCCCCTCACTTAGACAAGCATAACTTCGCCCGTAAAACGATAAAATCAACCTTTTTTGATAAATTTTAAATAAATTTCCCTTTGCACATCCATATAAAGATTTAACATTTTACCCTCAAAAAAAGGATCTGAATTAATAAACTGAACCCCTAAAACCTGAGGTAAATCAGTTAATTTAAAAATTTCCTTAGTATGTCGTACTTCGACTTCAGCCTCAAAAGAACTTCTATTTCCAAGAGTGATTAGCATTTTGAAACTTTCCTTTGTCCTGATAAGGGGAAGCATCGAGTTTAGAGAAACTTTGCAGCCTCCACTGCTAAAATCAATCACTTTAAAGTCCAATTGTACTGTTTTTCCATAAAAATCAAGAACTTTGCCTTTGGCAAGATAGGAATCTGGAATTTCCATCCTTGCAGATTTACGACGTTGCAGATAAAATAGATCTCCCTGAATATCAATATAGATTTGTTTCTGAACTGTTCTAACCACTCCCGAAAAAAAATACCGATCTTCTAAATAAGTAAGGTTGATGACCCCGACTTCAGGAATTTGAAGATCTAGGACCTCCCCGTTTTGGCATTCACACTCTAAAGTTCTATCGTCCAAGTTTCGTTTAACAATAATTCTCTTTACATCTTGTTTTTCAACTTTTAAAAAAAGAAGCGTGCACTCAGCCGCAATCTGCTTGAAAATTCTTTTCTTATCAGAAAGGTGTACTTTTTTAAAAATTTCTCTATCCATGCTGGAGTTCACTTTGTAATTCTGAATATAATGTTTTTAGATAACTTTCTTGGTAATGGCTCGTTTTAATGAATCTTAGGCCAAAGGTTTGCTTAAATTTTCCTTTCTCTGATCTAAAACAATGCATCAACTCCGCATTCACTTCCACGCCATTTTTAGTTCCAATTCTTAAAGTCCCAATAAGTTCATCACCCTTTTTAAAAAGAGGAGTGTCCGTGTTCAAGGCCACTTTACATCCAGATTCAGAAAAATCTAATAGTACGGCCTTTAAAAAAGTTAAATTAAAATTCTGCTTTTTTATCATCAAAAAAGCCAAATAAGAAGATGGAATTTTAATCCTCCTATTCCTCCTCCTCTTTAAATGATAGAACTCAGAATCTCTTTTAAATAAAAGATAATTCCCTTCTACAAGCAAATAAGATTTAAAAAAATATCTTTCTTCCGCATAAGGCAAAACTGCCATGGCCTCTTCTTTCGTCCTCAAAGTAATGAGCTCCTTAGGTCTTTTGCAAGTTATATAATACTTTCGACTCAAGCTTTCAATATGCGTGCGTATTACTTTGGAATCAGCATATTTAAATACAATCATTGTTTTATTCAAAAGAGCGAAATGCAAAATCTTTTCTTTTAACTCTTCGGTTACTTGTTTAAAAATTTCCATCATTTTAGTTTCTGCATCGTTAATTGAATGGCTTGCTGCCATGATCGGAATCTTGCTGATAACTCCTTTTTGTTTCTTTGTGGTTTAAACTCTCTATCTTCTTGCCATAATTTTTCTAACTCATTTTTAGATAACCAAAATCCAGATCCAAGCCCTGCAATGAAAGCGACGCCGACGGCAGTTGTTTCAGGGATTCTTGATCTTTTAACTGGGACATTTAAATAATCAGATTGAAGCTGCATCAATAAATTATTTTTACTAGCCCCGCCATCAACCTTTAAGAATTTAAGCTTGGACTTTGTTTCTAGCTGCATGACTTTAAAAATATCTACATTTTGCAAAGCCAGAGATTCCAAAGTGGCATACAAAAGATGCGCTTTTGTTGTTTTACGAGTAAGACCATGAATTAAGCCAGTGGCATTTTCTTTCCAGTAAGGAGCACCCATTCCCGTTAAAGCCGGAACAAATTCAACACCTTCTGCAGAACCGACAGAACCAGCAATTTCTTCAATCTCTTTAGACTGGGATAACATATTCAAATTATCTCGCAACCATTGAATCACTGAACCACAATTGAAAGCTCCGCCCTCAAGAGCATAGTTAGGCTTTTCTCCCTTTAGTTCCCAAGCTAAGGTCGTTAAAAGTCCGTTTTTGGATGTAGCTATGGATTGCCCTGTGTTAAACAAAATAAAACTTCCTGTACCAAAAGTGCACTTAGCAGATCCTTTTTGAAAACAGGTCTGGCCAAACAATGCTGCTTGCTGGTCCCCTGCTACCCCATTAATGGAGATGGGTGTTTGGATCAAATCATATAGCTCCGTACAATCCACCTTGCCGAAAAAATCATTACATGGTTTTATTTCCGGTAATATTTCCCTTGGTATTTTTAATATTTTTAAGCACTCAGGACTCCAATTTCTGGTTTTCAAATCCATTAACATGGTTCTGGAAGCATTCGTCACGTCTGTCGCATGAACCTTGCCTTTGGTCAGTTTCCAAATTAAAAAAGAATCTATTGTCCCCACAATAAGTTTTTTTTGCTTCAAAAGTACTTTGGCCTCAGGTACTTCATTGAACAACCAACGAATTTTGGTGCCAGAAAAGTAGGGGTCTAAAAGCAAGCCTGTAATTTTATTTAATTTTTTCTCAAATGGTTTCAACTGAGTGCATAACTTGGCTGTTCTTCGACATTGCCAAACAATGGCATTATAAATTGGAATTCCTGTTTCTTTGTTCCAAGCTATTATGGTTTCTCTTTGATTCGTTATTCCTATCGAGAAAATATCTTTTGAGTTATATTTTTTTAGAATCTGGGTTAAGCAAAATATGACGGAGCTCCAAATTTCATCAGGGTTATGTTCCACCCATCCTGGTTTTGGAAATATTTGCGTGAACTCCTTTTGCTCTTGATCCACTAAAGAACCTGATTTATCAAATAAGCAAACGCGAGAAGATGTTGTACCTTGATCAATAGAAAGAATATACTTAGACATAATATGATGATTAATGAATTACTAAAAAAAATCAATACTGAGTCATTTTATTTTAAAACAATTCCCTCTCACCTATTAGAGCTCCTAAAAATCTACTTTCGTCTTAATATTGAAGGGGCTGAAAACATTCCAAGAAAAGGTTCCGTTCTGATCACCCCGAATCATTCCGGATTTACAGGGATTGATGCCTTATTGTTAAATTATTCTATTGTAAAAGAAGCAAAACGCTACCCACGTATTTTAACCCATAAATTCTGGTTTGCGAGTCCACTCACCTCCATACCCTTCCAAAAAATGGGTTTCTTTGAAGCCAAATACGAGAACGGAAAAAACTTTTTGTCAAAAAAAAATGCCGTCGTTCTTTTTCCAGAGGGTGAACAAGGTAATTTTAAGCCCAGTCAAAAAATGTATCAATTACAAGAGTTTAAAAGAGGTTTCGTCAGAATGGCCATTGAAACAAATTCTCCGATTATTCCTGTTTTAATCATTGGTGCGGAAGAATCTCATATCACTCTTTCTCAATTTGATGCGAGCAAAATCTTTAAAGGCCTAACATTGCCCTTGCCTCTGAATCTGGTTCCTTTTCCTGCAAAATGGAAAATTAAATTTCTTGAACCCATCTATCTGCCGTATGATAACTCGGCTCTCAATGACAATGATCTCGTTCATGAAATTGCCAGTGATATTCAAGAACTCATGCAACAAAAACTCAACGAGGAACTAAAAAAAAGAACCTCTATTTACTTTTAAGACTTTTCAAACACGCTCTATTGGCAATTGGGCTTAAAGCAAGAATCCGCCTGATCTTCTGCAATTGATTTAACAACTGCGCTCCAACCCTTTATAATAGCTCCTGGTTCATCTTCATTTTGACTTCCTAATTTATTGACGATGATAGCCGCGATCACGGCAGAAATTGAAAGCAGTAATACATATTCTATGACTAACTGGCCTTTGCGATTAAAGTTCAATTTGCGAAAGAAGTTGTTTTTTTTCATTTATTTCTTTCCATTTAAAAATGGCAATTTGAAACAATTCTAATAGTTTCTCTATATCCGATTCATCCATTGGTTTTTCAATGCCCAATACGATATCCTGATTCCAAACTTCTAACCCCACAGGTTTATCGGAAGAAAATCCATATTCATACTGTTCCCTATCTGGATAAATCATGATCATCATATTTGAATGAGTTTTTTTTGAGGCTGATTTAATTAACTGAAGATCTTCTCTAAAACGTTGTTGAATTTCAAAATAAACTTTTAAGGCAAAGGCTTCATGAAACTGTGCAAAATATATCCTTATAGGGCCGTCAAATATTGCTGAATTAAAGGCCAAGGTGAAATATTTTGACTGCATGATATTAGCATAGGAATTTCTCATTATTTACCCCTCCCTGGGTCCTACTTAAAGCAGCAACTCGTATGCTGCTTTTCCTAAGCTTAGGTAGATTCCAAATTGAGAATCAATTTATTTCTTACAGATCTCTCCAGAATGCCGCGCTGTTTAATTTTTCAATTTCAGAATGATACTTTGATGGCCTCAAAGCAAACAATATTTCTCATAGTATCCGTGAGAAAACGTTTCAACTTGATTCCCTTGGATCAAATCGAATTTAATTCATGCAAATTGAAATCGACAAAGTCAGGAGCGCACCTATCAAGATGAAACAAATCCGTCTCATAAGGATCAGCTGTCTGGCCACAAATTATTTAACTTTTTGAGTGGTTTTGCCGATTTTCTTTCCAATAAAGATGTGCTGTCAAAGCGGCACATTTACTTGCGCGAAGCCAATAGGGCACCGCGAGTCCTTACAGCACTCAAAAAATCCCAACTTTTTTAAGTTTGGCAGTCCCTTTATAGCAAATCATCCAATATTTTGATATCCCCTTCTGAGCAAAGGTGACCGTTAAAAACAGCAACGCGAGGACAGTTCTTCGATTCTAAAGGAGGGAATTAAAGGGGATGTCCTTATCTCAGGCGCGAGAGTCGGCAAGGTTCGGGAGAATCGATTCGGTTCAAGGACACGAGACATGAAGTATGAAAAAAATGCGTTTACTGAATTATCTTACTTTTGTCATCATTGGAGTGTTCAATTGTCTTCCGTTTTTTGTCAATGCGTCCTCAATCAATCATTTATGTAGTGCTTTTTATCATAGTGAGACGATCATTTTCTCCGAGGCTCATTTCCCCTCCTCAGAATTTGGTCTAGTGCATGCAACCCGATCGGCGAACGACCGATATTCAAAATGGTCTGCCGAAACATCCCAAAGAATTCTGTCAGCAATTCGACGTGGGGATGCACCCCAAAAGCTTTTTAATATGGGTGTTTCTGCGCGGCAGGATTTTGCGAGAACACAAGAGGGCATTGAAAACCCTGAAAAGGATTTTGGCGCCCCCAGGAAGGAACGTAGCCTCAACGAAGTTGGCGAAGATCTCTTAGGGATGACTACAGTCACAGTTAACCTAAAAGAGGCGGAGAAATTGCCCGAAGGATTTGAGGCATTCCCGAACCCATGGTGGAAAAATATTTATCAAAACGGCAGTAGAAATAGGTTAGCCGACCATATTCTTCACGATTTATACGATAAGGGTAAACTTCAAGAAGGAAACAAGGATGTTATTTTAATCAATCGTTATTTTGAGACTCTCGATGGGACTGCAGTTAGAAGTACCGGCACAAAACTAACACGAGCTATTTTAGGAGATCCTAATTGCCCAATGCTAGTGGTGGCTCTAAATTCTCCCAAAAGCGAAATAGAAACTATTGTGAAAGATGTTTACCGACGTATTCAACTGGCCCTGGAAACTAATAGTAAAGATGAAGCTCGCTATCAGTTAGCAGTGGCTATGAATGGCTTTTTTTCATCGATGCCCTACTATCGCGGGACCGCAGCTATTGGTCGTGTTGTTTTTTCGGCGCTATTTTCTTATATTGAAGGTGTGCCGGTGACTATACATCCCGAGGCTGATGTACGAGCCCTTCTTGTAGATCAGTACGAATATTCAATGAATATTTCTACTATCGTTGTTCGAATCAGTTTAAGTATGAGACCACAAAATTAGCGGATAGGACATTCAAAAGGCATTTGGGGCTATTAATAAGTTCGTTGGATAGTATACATTAAGCAGCATACTTTAAACTTTTCTTTTGATAAAAAGACTTAATTTTTCGTTTATTTTTCTGGAGAGATTTCATTGATTTGGTTACTTGTT